>OGOL01000770.1_pt1 | contig 34765 bp, 33 predicted proteins | sample 1552641 | NCBI WGS metagenome assembly OGOL01 (sample SAMEA2580140, study PRJEB22360) | human gut metagenome | biome: human gut; feature: human-associated habitat; material: faeces | place: Denmark | collected 2008/2010 | reverse complement strand
TCCTAATATACTCTTTTCGATATCTCTGTAGTGACTGGGAGAAGCCTACCATTCATAATATTATGAATGGTAGGCTTCTCCCAGTTACTTATAGTATAGTTTATTTTATAATTTCTAATTGTTCCTTTTCACCATAATAATATATATTATTTGATAAAATATATTCTTCCGGCAGTTCATCATTTGACTCTAAGAGCTGTCTCTTCATTTCTTCTACAGTATCGGTCAAGCTTACTGGCACAATCATTAAATCATATAAAGAAACTGGAAAGATATAGAAGGATTCTTTCAGCAGATCTTTTGTATCATTCAATAATTCTTTTTGAATCAAAGCTAACGCTCCTTGATTTTTATTGTGAATATCACAGAAAGTCAGCAGAGAATCTCCATCATTCTTTATTGGAACTAATTGGAATAGACTTTCTCTTCTAAGATTTTTAAGAGCCTGCTTTTTAATTGTATCTGCATCAATTCCCCAAATATTCATAAGTTCTTCCGTCACAGCTGCTCCGCCATGTTGTAATATACCATTATGTTTCTTTTGTACATCTACGTAGAACACAATCGCAAGATCTAAGAAAGGAACGTAATACTTGTGTTCCAGGTATTTTTTATTCCATTCTTGATTTACCACCTGCATATATAGGCGGTCTTTTATTTTCTCGTAATTTTGAATATCCTGTGTGCTTAAGAATGGATTATTACGGGTTGATTCTTCATATTGATGTACAATCTCTTTCATAATTTCGTCCAGACTACTTCCTGCAGAATAATCCTCATAACAATTATCAATAGAAATGACTGGAGAAATATATTCCATCTTTTTCTTAATAGTAAAACCCTCATAAGAAATCCCATTGCTCTTTTCAATCTTTTTCTGTGTGATTGTAACTTCTTCGCCAAACTGTTTCTTTAATAAATCAAATAATTTCTCTATAAATGTATTTTTATCCATGGTATTCTCCTTTTTATGCTACCTTTGAATCAGTCTTCTTCAATGCGTTCATAATGCGCTTGTAGTCTATTTCCGTTATATTTGCCAGTGATACATGATATCTTGCGATAATCTGCTGTTCTGTAACTCCTGTACGCTGCATCTCGTCTTGCAGCTTTTTCATGCGATAATCCGAAATTGGTCTTGTTTTTTCTGACTGTGAGATTTGTCCGAAACTCTTATTTTCCATATTAATCTGATAGACTACTTCTTTTCGCTGATTACGAATCTCCAGGCTTTTAATAACTCTGCCTGATTCGTCATAAGAAATGTAAGATACAAAGAAAGAATCTCTTACTTTTAACTTTCCATCGCCCTCTGCAATACTTACTTTGTCTGATGGAATCCAGATAAACGGGGCAGTATAAAGCTCCCTGCCTATGCCGATATTAAAACAGGCACGTTTAAAAGAATCTGATGCTGCTCCTTTTACTGCTTCTGTGTAAGACTCCACTCCCACATCCTGTTTAGAAATCCATTCTCCATTCTCGTCTTTGATGCTAACAGTACAAAATAATGCCCCGTTTATCAGTTCATGTTTCCGTTGCCAACCCGCGATTCCGAATGTTTCATCTAATATATTCATATCACAACGTGCATCCTTGTACAGCAATAATGATATACCGTTTTTCCTAACAACACCTACACGAACTTCAATCTCATCTGCTCTTAATTCCCGAATCTTCTTCATTTTATACCTCCAAAAAAGAGAGGATACCATTATAGATACCCTCTCACTATATTTTTATTATTATGCTACTGAAAACTTACGATAGCTTACTTCCTTTTTACAGGCATCGTAAATCTCTTTGTGTTCTTTTTTGAGTTTATTAGAATCAATTCTAGTCTGAACTATTGGTTTCCACTTTACGATGTGTCCTCCTACTCTGCCTGCTTCATTTTCTGCTAATGCAGATTTCAACTGATTCTCAATAAGCTGTTTCTGCTCTGTTAATGAATCTAACTCTACTTTTATCTGCTCATATTTTTCGATGGCTGAAAGCATCTGTTCATCCAGATCAATAACAGAACCGACCTTCGCATTATTGTATTTTGCCCCCAGATAAAGGCTTGTAGCCTTAGAAGCATCCACATCTGGTTCTTCCCCTTCCCGGACACAATGCCAGAAGTGGGATTCCATGCTTACCAGCATCTTGATAAGCTGTTCATCCCGGTATACTTCCGTCCAATAGAATTTATTGCCGCCTACCAATACAGCAATGTAGGCTTTTTGAAAGCCTGTGACTGCCAGATAGTGCTGAACCTGTAACTGATAGGCTTTAGGAATCTCTCCATTCTTCCAGTCATTATTTTTAAATTCGATAGCTGTTTTAGCTTCAAATATCGAATAAGTACCATCCAATTCACTGATAATGCCGTCAACATCTGCAATCATAAAAGGATATTCTTTGCTTCTAAGAATGGAATTTTTCTTTCTTACCATTAAGCCTGTACGCTGAATGAACTCCTTTCTTACGACATCTTCAAGAACCTTACCGAAATGCGTTACTTCGGATTCTTCTTCCCTTACTGGAATCTCCCCACGTTTCTCCTGCCATAACTCAAAGATGCTGCGGTAAGGATTACATCCGGCAATGATACCTGCATCACTGCCGCCTATTCCAAGCGTTCTTATTTTCAGCCATTCTTCTGTTGATAAATTTTTCGTGGAACACACAATATCGTATTTCATTTTTAACTGCCCCTTCCTTTATGCTGCAATGGTAATGCCATGTTCTTTGTCATAATGATATACGTTATAACTTAAAATATCTTTTTCAGCCACAACGGTTTCATTGGCATCTCGAACCATTTCTTTCAGTTCATCAACTCCGTCTTCCAGTTCACTTGCTCTTACAAGAAGAACCTCATTTACGGAAGATGGAAGGATATATAAATCATCTTCTAATGCCTCGGCAATGGCTCCAACTACTTCTGGACTCATAAAATAGAAGGCACCATCCACTTCCTTTTGATTGGTAAGGATATATGTTGTCACTTCATCTTCTCCCAGTGGAAGCTTTGCTCCAATACTCATTTCTACGTATCTCCCTAAATTCATTAATTTAGGTGGGAAGAGTCTTAATGTATTTGCCAATGCCGCAGCATAAATTTCTTCTTCGGTCATACCTAAGATTTCAGCATCCCCTTTTGATAATGCCATTGAAGCCATTCCTTCTTTATCCATTTTCAGGACGACTCTTACGACTGCAGAAAGATCTAAAAATTCTTTTGATATGGACTGCTCAACTAATGACTCATTTCTTTCTGTATTAACCAGCTTTACAAATAAACTCTTTTTTGCAATTTTCTTTAATACTTCCTGTTCTAATGCTTTCATCATCTTTCCTCCCCTTTCTTTTCTTCTGTTGTCTCTGTCTTGTTCCATAACTGCTTTAAGTATTCAAATAAATCGGCTACCCCTAATAACTTTTCTAAGAGTACTGGGTCAACTTTCTTTAAAATGATACAGAAAATCTCATAGACCGGATGTCCTGTGTTTTCTGTATCTCCAGTATCACAGCCGGTTGTAGTGGCTGCAAAACTATTTGATTGTCTGTACTTCTTCATTTCTGAAAGAATTTTCCCTTCAACTACGTCTTTTACTGGCTTCAACTGTATCCCCTCCCTTATGCCGATAACAACATCTGATATGTCTTATCTAAGACTGGCAGACCATCAATCGTTTTCCTGAATAAATTCTCATTATAATTCTTTGTCTGACGTAACGGTTTACCATGATAAGCCATATCGGATACCGCATTAATAAAGCGATACCCATTCTTTCCTACTCCCTGCAGATCAGGTGCATCAAAATAGCAGGCTTTTAATGTCTCTTGCTGTTTTAAATTATTTTTCTTCTGCATCTCGCTTAAATCCTCACTGACTGGATACAGAGAATCAATCATAGCAAGTACTTTCTTATCCGTAAGCTTCTTAGCCTGTAATTCATTAATAGAGCGTCCTAATTGTGACATATAGGCATTGGCAAGCTGCAGGGTTTCTCTTGCTTCATCCATGCGATTCATTACATTGCCTGTATGTCTTGCGGACCATACACGACTTGCGCCTTTTAATGCCAGATTAAGTGTATTCTGGCATACAACACGTACAGGTGTCATAGCGACACGGATTGCACCTGAACCATCATGAGAGTTGCAGAACACTAGATATGGTTCAATAGCATCTCCAGAGATAATGTATTTCTCTGGAAGTTTTGCAAGCATCCAGACGATTTTCCCTCCGGCAAGACTTCCGGCAGTTTCGTACTTTACCCCTTCTCCGAGTAGTCCATCTGTAAAAGCGAAAGCTTCTTCATTCTGGACAATCTTATATCTGTCACCCACGATTCCTAATACACTACGGTCAATATCTCGGATATTGGCTTTATATCCTGGAATTCGTTCTCCTGATGCCGCATATACATCGGTCTGCTCTACTTTCCAGTCGAGTCCTGCCTGAATCAATGCTTCTTTAGACCCTAGTACTTCTTCTACTCTAACTCCTAATCCATGCCATGGAGCCTTTCTTGTATAAAACATACTTTCTACATTTGCTGCCATCTTACTTTCCTCCCTTTCTTCCTGTAATGACAATAATGATAGTTACGATTGATTTAATAATTCCCATCGGTTTATCCTCCTTATTGTGATGGAATGTTTATCTTGTTACGGGAAAATGGTGTATCATTGTGATTTGAGAATTTACGGATAAAAATAAGAGAACAGTTTATGAAGTACAAGAAGTATAAGAGGTATAAGAAGTTTGTTATAAATCCTCATAAACTTACTGCCTGACAGTAAGAAATTAAATTTTTCAAAAATCAGTTGATAATTACATGGGAATTGCGTATAGTTTGAATAAGAGAATTAAGTAATTTTAATTCTAAAAAGCTGGTGAATCTCCACCATAAGAGAGAGCCTAAAAAAGTTGGTAAGTCTTGACCATAATATGAGAACTTAAAAAAGCTGGTGAGTTTCCACCATAAGCGAAAACTCAAAAAAGTAAAGGAGCAATCTCTCGCTCCTTTTTTCTTGCTGGAAGAGAATAAATTTAATGTAGTTCATGATTAGATATTTAATTTTCAAATCTCCCCACCCCCTAATGTTCTAAAAGAACAGATGGGTGGAGAATCAATATAGATACCAAGAAATATATAAAATCTCCCCGCCCTAATGTTCTTTTAGAACATTAGGGGGCGGGGAGATTTGAAAATTAAATATTTCGGAAATAACCAATTTTTAGTTGTTTATACTTCACTTATTGTTGCTTTATAATTTGATAACATATACACAAAAGAAGCAATTTTAAAATCCAATCGTCTTATTTAAAAATTGCTTCTTCCTATAATTGCCTATCTAATTCTTCTCCATCCATTGGACGTATCGTTGATTCTTCTCATGAGCAGGAATCATAGAATCAAAAAAATAAAAGGATAGTCCTGTTTCATCTTCCACTTCTTTGATAAAATCATTAAAATTTTCTTTTTCTTTGAACTTATCCCAAAGCTCTTCGGCTAATAATTGTTTCTTTTTATCCATACCTTCTTTTAATTTTTTAACTCTTTCTGCTTTTTCTTGGCTGCCTTCCACAACCTCTACCGGCTGTTCATACTCATTTTTAATGGCCGAAATCATCCATGCAACAAAATTTACAATATCTTCTTGTTTTTTAGCTAATTCATATGCCGTTTCAATTTTATCGAGATTGTTATCGGAAGCTTTTAAAAGCGAAATACAGTCTTTCCTAGATAAATTTATATCCTTTATAATTTCTTTTACCTTACCTACCATTTCGCTTCTTGTAGTCTCTTTGGATTCTACTGTATTAATTTTTTCAACTACTTTTCTTTGTAAATAAAATCTAACAGCTGTTGTCTTTCCTCCCCTTCCGGTTCTGATCGGAGCATAGGATATATTCAACTCTGTTGTCTGATTAATCTCTTTTATCGCTTTTTCCAAAACCCTACGCTTAAATTCATACCACGACTCAAATTTTTTCTCTGTATCTAAATCATTTACAATTTTATCGTAGTTAGGATGAGGTTTCATCAACTCTATTTTAACCTTTTTTCCTTCTGTATTTATACAATTCAGCTGCAACTTTAGGTCTGATAATGGATATACAATTTCTACTGGCTTATTATTATCTCCTATTTTGTATTCATGTACTTTTAGTATTTCATATAAACGATATGCATGATTGGTCTTAAAAGAAAAAAGAGTATCAATCGACATGGAAGTAAAATTACTTTTTAAATCATACAATAATGCTTTACTCTCATTTGTAAATACAACTGTAAAACTCCCCTCCCGATATTCTGCTTTTTGAATGAGATTTATAAAACTAAACGACTGAGCCTGCTCGTCTTCCATATACACCATTTTATTCATCAATCCTGCAGCTGCTATTTTTAACTGATCATAAAATCCATTTCCTTTTACTCCAGTTAATTTACGCAATTCATTTGTTGTAAAAACCACTGCCGGATTTCCATTCTTATTTAGCTTCACTCTTTTGAATGATAAAGCCATTATCTTATTTTCCACTAAAGTTGCCGAATATCTCGACAATATCAATTTATTAGAACGGCTTAATATTTCATTTGTCTCTGGAAGTTCCATAATTTTTGTTTTCTTCATATATCTTTCCTTAAAAGTTGCAATACGCACCAAAAAGGTTGCAACTTACCTTCTCATTTTGCTTATTATCTTACCAAAATCGGCCGTATCTTTCAATGTCTATTACCAAAATTGGCCGTATCTTTAATTTTTGCTTATTATTTTACCGAAATTGGCCGTATCTTCGATTTTTAACAGTACTTTTTGTTACCAAAAATGTTGTATCTTTTACCGAAATTGGCCGTATCTTTTACCGAAATTGGCCGTATCTTTTACCAAAATTGGCCGTATCTTTTACCAAAATTGGCCGTATCTTTATTTCAAAAACCGCATAAATACAGGCTCTATTGCCTGTCTAAATAAATAAATAAATAAATATGTTGTGTTGAATATAAATATATATCTTTATTTATATGCTTCAAATTGTAAAATATTGGTTTACTTTAATAGTGTAACTTGAGCATTGAATATGAATTAAAAAACTTCAATGCTTATAAAACGCACTAGAAAGCCCTGCAATTGATTTTAAATTGATATATGGGTAAAACTTCATCAGAAAATAAAAATGGATTTAAAGGCATAATATGAAGTTTTAATGCCATAGCGAGAAACACTTAAAAAATAGATTTAAGAGATATAGGATATTTGTAAAAAAGTAAAAAGACTACAGTGTGAAATAAGTAAGATAAGTCAGTTAAAAAAATTTACTCTTTAACTGACTTATTTTTAATACAAGTACATGATGTACAAGAAGTTTATGAGGTTACATCGGCATATCTTACAAAGAAGCTAAGAAATTTTGATAAGTCGCAAATTCTGAATCTTTGAAGCAACAGAAATACACATGCATTACAATGTCTGGATGAGCATTAAACCATTCTACTACAGCGAGAATGGCTATTTGAGTAGCTTCTTGTATCGGATAGCCATATACTCCGGTAGAAATGCAAGGGAAAGCAATAGTGCTGCAATGGTTTTCCAAAGCGGTATCTAAGGATTTTTGATAACAGGAACGTAGTAATTCGGCATCTTTCTTTCGACCATTGTATATAGGGCCTACTGTATGAATAATATAATCTGCATTTTTAATATTATAGGCTTTTGTTATCTTAGCATCTCCTGTGGCACATCCATGTAAAGTTTGACATTCCTTTAAAAGATTTGGGCCAGCTGCTTGATGAATAGCACCATCTACGCCACCGCCACCGAGAAGGCTATTCTTGGCCGCATTTACAATAGCATCTACGTGCATTGGAACAACACTTCGTTTTACAACAGTGAAAAAAGAAGTTGGTTTGTGAGTGAAAAGTAGTTCAATTACTTCCAGTGGTAATATTAATTTCTTTCCCCAAGGATTGAGAATAAATCCCTGGCAGAGTTTCCAGCCTTTTAGAGCATCGAATAAAGACTGTAGTGAACAATTTATTTGTTAGGTGGCCTCGCCTTTTTCAATTTCTTTCTGACTAGTAAAAAGAGGAATATAGTATTCTCCCTGTTCATTAATCACAAAATGTCGAAATTTTATTCTGGTGTCTTCTCCTAAAGTAAAACTGTCACCAGGTTTGATTTCATCAATATTTCCCATGTATTTTAGAAATGTATTTGGAGTTTCTATTGGTACAAGAACCTGCATATCGTGTTCCATACCGAGTTTAATGATATTGAAAATGGGAGTTGGATTTTCGTTTTCTCCGCAATCATGCCAGTTTGCAATTACTTTTTCTAATTCCTTTGTATAATAGTCCGCCGTCATAATGTTGAACATCTCCCTTAAATTTAATTATAAATAGTATACCGTATATAACAGTAATAGTGGCAAAATAATAAAAAATTTAGGGTTATTCATTAAGACAATATATAAAAAGTAATACTTATTATATGAAAAATAATAAAGGAACATATGAAGTACAAGAAGTATATGAAGTTTAAGAAGTACAATAGGTACAAGATATTTGATTGAAAAATTCAGAATTTATGATAAAATAGGTTTAAGAAGTATATGAAGTACAAGAAGTTTAGGAGGGAATGAATGAAAACAATTATTGTAGCGAATCAAAAAGGTGGAATTGGAAAAACTACGACAGCCACAGCAGTAGCAAGTATTTTGAACGCTAAAGGGTATAAAACATTACTTATAGATGCAGATCAGCAGGGAAATAGTTCAGATACGTATAGAGCAGCTATTGAAGGAAGTGCTACTTTATTTGATGTTTTATTGGATGAAGAGAGGATTTCTTTGGAAGAAGCAATACAACATACAGAATCCGGAGATATTGTTGCATCTGATCCATTATTACGCAAAGCAGATGAAATATTAAATGGTGATCCTGAGGGACTTTATCGTTTTCAAGATGCTTTAGAGGAACTAAAGGGATATGATTTTGTGATTGTTGATACAGCACCATCATTAAATTCTATTTTATATAACTGCCTTGTGGCAGCAGATGATGTTTTAATTCCTGTAACAGCTGATCGTTATGGTCTACAAGGATTATCACAGTTGAATGATACAATTAATGCAATTAAAAGAAGGCAGAATAGGAACCTCAAAATTATTGGTTTACTTTTGATAAAATATAATAAGAGAACTTTACTTTCAAGAGAAGTAAAAAATTCTTTGGAAGAAATTGCAGAGTCTATGAATACAAAAGTGTTTGAAACAACAATTCGAGAAAGTACAAAAGCTAAAGAAGCACAGGCAGTAAGAGAAACTCTTATACATTATGATGCGAAATCTACTACAGCGCAGGATTATAGTAGTTTTGTAGACGAATTGTTAAAAGAAGAGGAGTTATAAAATGGCAAGAAATAAAACAAGTAAATTTGGGGCAGCAGAAGGATTATTTGTAACACAAGAACAAGAAGCATTAGATGTACAAAATGTTCATGAAGTACAAGAAGTACAAGAAGAAAAAAATATAAAAGGGACAAAAATGGTACAACAAGTGCAAGATGTTCATGAAGAAATGCCTGCTACTCAAGGAAAAAAGGGAGCAAAAGCAAAAAGGCTTAACTTGGCTTATTCTGATGCAAATTATGAGTATATCAGTAAAGAATCAAGAAAAAGAGGCCTTACAATGACCCAATTTTTGAATGATATTATTGCGACATATAGAGAATACAATATGGAGTTATATAAAACTCATAGCAAAAATTAGGTTGAAATGTAGAAAATGATTAACTATAACATTTGGAAGAATCCGGATTATTCAGCTTCGCTGTTAGTTTGTCAAGAGTTTTGATAAATAAATATAAAAGATAAGGGGAATAGGGGTTATGGTATCAGAATATGTTGATGGTTTTGATGAGTTTTATAAGTTGGATTTGTCTTTTGATGAATTTTATTCACAGCGTTATGGAGATTACCGTTATATGGATTGTGAGGTAGGCAGGCCTTTTGAGATTTTTGATAAGCATGGTTATAAAATAAAGGAAAAACATATTGGAAAAGTAAATATATGTTCTGTTGGTATAAAAAAGAAGGTACAATATACCCCGATAGGGGAAACGTTAGAACAGAGAGAAGCACGTAGGAATCAAGAGATTCAGGGTAATTTTTATATGGTTATGCCAGTGTATGATATTAATAAAATTGAAATACCAGATTTTGTAGTGGAGTCCTATTTTGATGGTAGGAAGTTTTATTATGAGATTTATTTTGAGATGGATATAAATGGTGAGGATGAAGATTTAGAAATAACGTTGGATTCAAAAAAGGATATGGTTGATCAGTTGGAAGAGAAATTTAAGGAATTTTCAAGAGAATTTAAGAAGTTGACGGGAGAATATAAGGAAATTCATCCGTATCTTTTAATATTGCTTGGAAATTATTTTACTGAAGTGTGTGAGTATAGAACTTCTTATCTTATAGATAGTAATATAATGGTAGGTTGGGAAGGAAATGAAGGAGAACGAATATATAAGGATATATCGTTAGTGAAGTATGAAAGAGAAGCTGCCTCTCCGCTTATTTTTAAATTGAGAGAAGAAGTTTCATACAAAATAGATCGAGATAAACTAAGATGCATTTTACTGTTTTTGCAAGATTTTCCTGAATATATTTTTATTTTTGCGTATGGATTATTGTCAGTTAGTTTGAATGCTAAAATGGATTATAGAAATAAAGATGAAAATCTTTTAAAAAAAAGAGAAGAGAATGAAATTTATCAGATTTTACCATTTAGCTTGTGTATACATGGGACAAATGACTTTTTAAAGAAGAAGGACATTGCGATGATGTTTTTGGGATATTGTAGAGAGAGCAAAGAAGATTATCGTAGGAATTATAATAGGCTTCCCTATATTTCAGTGAAAAAAGTAGAAAAGAACATTTTTAAATTGTGTCTTTATAAGGACTGCCCATTTATTATATATCCTGCTGGAAATGTTCCTAACATATCTGCAACGTCTACTTCAGTGAAAAGAATAAGTCATCTGAGAGAGAAAAATATAATAAAAGGCTTTCCAGTATTTATATCAGAACGAAAAATAATCAATGATGATATGATAAATATTGATGTAACAAATATAGGAGATTGTAGGAAGATACCATATAGAAATGAGCAGGGAAAAGAAGATATATTTACATATAAAGATATTGCTGTATTTGTTGATGGTATCGTGTATGAGTATGTTAAATATTTAGAGCGTATCAATAATAATCTAATTTATCGGAGAGAAGAAGACTTTGAGAATGTGTCACATATAGAAAAATATAATAGAGAATCGGATAAATCTAAATTAAATGAGGAGATATTCGAACGGTATTGTAAAATGTTTGCTGACCCTAAATATAATTTAGAGCAAGCCTGTGCATATAGGGATTTGTTAACAGCACTTAGGCAATTTGCAACATTTGTTCATAGCCATTGGCCGGAATTTGAACCATTGATGAGAGCTGTTCTTTTAAAGGCTGAAGAAATTGCGACAGAAGAAGCATTAGATTGCGAAATAAAAGCGCAGCAGAGAAAAAATAATAAGCAAAATACCTCTGAAGTGAGAAAAAACGACATTATAAAGAAGTTTTTTGATATTGTTTTAAAGGAATTAGAATTGAAGGATACATATATAATAAATGAAGGGGGAGATTTCCTGTTTATAGATTATAAGCAGTTTCAAAAATGCTATGGGGATGGAAATTATAAGTCATTTCTTGCTACTTGCAGGGATATTGAATTATTAGAAGTACCTAAAAGAGCTAATAATGGTAAATTTAGAGGATATGCCTTTGATAAGATGAAAAATGGGAAAAAATATAAAGTATTGAAGGTAAATCGAAAATTTTATGATAAATATTGTAAAATGACACAAGAATCAAAAAAATGATTTAGATGAAAAAAGAGCGAATTTTCGCTCTTTTTTCATTTTTCAGGTATATCTTCTTCGCAGGATTGCATCGTTTTATTAATGGTATTCATCAAAGCGAAGATTCTATCTAAAATCTGATTATAATCTTTTAATGGCAGGATTTCAGCCATCCAAAATGAGTCACATCCTTTACGGATGGTCATAAGCTTATCAGATGCAACTTGTAGATTATGCATCTTTTTGAGATATTGGGTGCTATTATCGTTAAGTAAATTTTTCTCGATTTTACCTATCGCTGTTAAAATTTCGTTTTTCATAGAATCCTCTTTTATATTGATATTATATCTTTCATTATGTTACAATAGCAAGGCTACCACCCCTAGACTGGTACAGGAAGGGGGTGAATCCAACATGGAAACACTTACATCATTTTTACTTTCTGTTATGGCAAGTATAGTCGCCTACTATATTTGCAAATGGTTGGACAGGAATAGTAAAAGGTAGCCAGCCGAGGGATTAAGCCACCCTGCCAGAACGGAATAAAAAAGGTCCCAGAATTGCCGATTATCTGGGACCTTTTTGTTTTGAAGCATCCAACATGGCTGCTTACATCATTTTGCCTATTGGCATTATATCATATGTATTTTTGTTTTTCAATATACATAAGCTCGCATATTTTGTAGTTACGAGTACTGTTTTTTCATACTAGTGTGGTTTTTTAGTTATCAGATTTTTCTTTAGAATCGTTGATTCTGTTGGATAATTCCTTAATATGCTTCTGAAGCTGTTCTATTTGAATAGACAATTTAGCATTTTCTTTATCTGCCTGCCGGAGCTGTTCTTGATATTCTTTACGCAACTCTCGTTCTTTTGCGATAACAGCCTGCTCTGTCGCTAATGCGGCCTGTACTTGTAATGTTTCTTTCTGACGTTCAAAATCAGAGTGTGCAGCATTAAGAGAGGCTTCAGATTCTTTTTTCTGATTAGATAATTCCGTATCTTTTGCCTTTAAATCTGCCTGGAGAGAAGCAAAATTATCTTGTAAGGATTTATATTGTTCCTGCAGGGATTTATAAGCGGATAGGTTTTCTTTCATATCAGACATTTGCTTTAATAGTAAGTCATTACTGGCAGTTTTTTCATTAGCGATTGCCCTGGCATCGTTTCTTTCTCGTATTGCTTGTTCACGTTCACGATTTGCAGATTCAATTTCTGTTTGAGTTTGCTGTTTTATAGTTGCAATCTCTGCCTGAGCTGTTGAAGTTACTGTTGCAATGTCTATTTTAGCCTGTTTTATAGTTTCTTCGGCTGTCTGAGCTTTTAGTTGTGCTTCTTCTGTTTCCTTTTTTGCCTGCTCTAGTGCGGCTTTTTTCTCTTCAATGGCTGAATCTAATTTCTCTTTTGCTTCCGCCAGTTGAATATCCTGTCCGGCCACAATGCCATTGATCTGTTTAAGAAGAGAGCCAAGTGTCTTTTCTATGGCTTTAAGGTTTGGTTCTAGTGCCGGATGAGTCCCTTTTACGGATTCTGCTTCTGCTAAATCAAGGATACGTAGGAGAGTATCTTCTTTTTTGTCTCCATTTTGGGCATAGATTTCCATGATTTTATTCGCTTTTTCGATTGTTTCTGGGGAAGCTGCAACTGCAAAATTTGCCATAATATATAATATCCTCCTTTACTACAATAATCTGATTCTAAAACTACTAATAAAATTATAGCACATGCATTAATATTAATCAATTAATATTAATATAATACGCGAAAATGATGGTTTTATAAGAAATTAAAGAAGAAAATCCTTGTTATTGAGTAAAAATAAAGTAGAATTTGATTTTTAGCAGACTATAAGGGCAGTTTTAAATTATTAATTTGAGATTGGAAAAGAGTTCACAGAATGTTCACAAAAATTTAGCACTCAATACTTGACGTGGCTAATAATAGGTGTTATATTACAGCTAGAACAAAAGAGAGGGCATAAAGGAATAGGAAATAAGTTCCGAACCGGAGTTCATAAAATTCATTTCAACATAGTCGAAAGAAAGATGCTTCCGATTTGCTGAAGACAGTAAAAGATTTTGAAAGGAGAAATGACTTATGATGATGCCTAGTATTTTTGGAGAAAATTTATTTGATGATTTTGATAGCTGGTTTGATGCACCAGTTGAAAAGAGATTTTTCGGTAAGAAGAATCCTTTATATGGAAAACATGCAAAGAACCTTATGAAGACAGATGTGAAGGAAAAGAAAGACCATTATGAAGTAGATGTAGACCTTCCAGGATTCAAGAAAGATGAAATCAAACTGGAGCTTGAGAATGGATATCTTACCATTTCTGCCGCAAAAGGTTTAGATAAAGATGAAACGGATAAAAAGACTGGAAAATATATCCGTCGTGAGCGTTATGCAGGTAACTTATCAAGAAGCTTTTACGTTGGAGAGAACGTAAAACAGGAAGATTTTAAAGCTTCTTTTAAGAATGGTATTTTAAGAATCACTGTTCCAAAAGAAGAAAAGAAAGCAAAAGAAGAAAAGAACTATATTACGATTGGTGAATAATCTTTTAGATGATTTTGCCAGAAAGTAAGTTTGAATATATTGAGATTTAACAGATGCCCGTAAGGTATTTGATACGATATAAATAAGATAGATTATAACAAGGGTGAAAGTGTTTAAGTAGTCCAAATAGATAGATTGAGATTAGATTTGAAGGGAGAAATGACCTATGATGATGCCTAGTATTTTTGGAAATAATTTTGTAGATGATGTATTTGATGATATGTTCCCATTTGCAGGAAGTTATACTACTGCTAATTATGATCTGATGAAGACAGACGTAAAAGATGCTGGCGACCATTATGAATTGGAAATGGAAATGCCAGGAGTTGAAAAAGAGAACATTAAAGCAGAACTGAAAGATGGTTATCTGACAGTTACCGCACAGCAGAATACGAATAAAGATGAGAAAGATAAAGAAGGCAACTATATCCGTAAAGAAAGATACAGTGGAAGTTGCCAGAGAAGTTTCTATGTTGGCGAAGGCGTAAAACAGGAAGATTTGAAAGCTGCATTTAACAACGGAATTCTTACTGTAGCAGTTCCAAAAGAAGCTGAAAAGCCAGCAGAAGAAGAGAAAAAGTATATTACGATTGAGTAACAGATTAAATAAAAATCATCACATAGTCATAAAATAAAAAGAAGGGGCATCTCCTTTATTTAGGGATGCCCCTTCTTTTTGCTTTTTTAAGATAATTATCAACAGTAGATTTGCTACAATTCATTTGTGAGGCAATCTCACGTAGAGAATATCCTTTTTGATTCAATTCATAGATAATTTGAATCTCTGATTCTGTAAGCTTATTAGGTCGGCCGGCAGGCTTCCTTTTGGAAATTTTATCCTGCCTATCTTGTTCAATATTTTTTGTAAGGATTTCTACCGATTGTTTTTGCGATTCACTAAGTGTAGATTTTATAGTTTCTGCAGGGATTATATTAGGTTTCTGTTGTTCATAAAAGGCAAGGCGAGCCTCTAATTGCTGGATTTTAATATCTTTTTCGTGATTTTCTGTATTTAATTGATTTATTTTCCTTTTAAGAAGCTGTGTTTTACTTGGATGTTTATAAGCTTTCTTATTTTCTGGCAGACATTTAAAATTAGTCTCTTTAGAACCGTCTGCATTAAGAGTGTGACTAAAATAAACATCTGTTCCGTCAGGCGTGAAGCTCCAATAATCTAAACGATAGGTAGTTTTATCTGGATTTAAAATAGATAAAGGAATGTTTTTATCATATTCGATTGGTTCAATACGAATACTTCCAGATTTATCCTTTTTGTCATATGTATTTGTATTGATAGGGATTTCTGTTGAAGTATCAAATATGGGGAGGTAATTATAATCTCCATATTTACTTAAGATTTTATGAATCAGTGTATCGGGAAGAATTCTTTTTTCACTCATGTAGATAACCCTCATATTAATAATAGATATATATGGGTAAAGTATAGCATTCATAGGAGAAAAAAACAATTTTCTTATGGGAATGAAGAATATTAAAAATAAAAAATACATATGATATAATGCCAATAGGCAAAATGATGTAAGTATCCATGTTGGATTCACCCCCTTCCTGTACCAGTCTAAAGAGCTGAAGAAGAGTGCGGAACAGGCAAAAAAGGACGCTGAGCAGTCTAAATGACGCTGAAAGCTATAAAAAGAATCTGGAAGAGAAATATGCGGAGTTGTTGAAGTATGTGAAAGAAGTACAGCAAACAGCACTGCAGAAACAGCAGGAGCTGGAAGATAGCTTGGATTATATTAAGAACGGTGATACAGAAGATGTAGAGAGCGAGATTGATAAGGTTGCAAAAGAACTGAGAGAGCATAAATACGTTGAATATGAAGGTAATACATAAATCTATCAGGGAAGTGTTGCAGAAGCAGCAAGGATTGTTTCCGGTAAACGTGATACAAAGAAATCCGATGTAAGAGCGAAGGTTAAGGAGTTCATTGATGATACAGAAGAGATGTTACAGAAGTATGATGATGTGAACGAAATTACAAAGTAAATACAGAAAAAGTTGAAGAGGTGGGCTATTAGCTCACCTTTTTCAGTGAAAATCGTAGTTTTGTCTAAATCCGATTTAGACAGCTAAATGTGTTGATACACAAGGGATTTATCGAAAATGGTGTTTTTTCTGTCTTGATACAAAAAGTGGATTTGGACAGCAAATGTGTTGATACATAAGGGCTTTGTCTGTTTTGTCTTGTTTGTCTTAATAATTTTAAGTTGTATATAAATAAACTTTTTTGTAAAACGCTTAAATATACTGATAAATGAGGCTTTTTGTTTGTATCATATTGATGTTATGTAAAAAGGGGGAAATATGCTGATAAATCAGTGTTTTTTACTATTTATCTGTAATATGAAAAAATGTATATAGTACTATAAGTCAAAAAAGTTTAGACAAACAAGACAAATCGCTAAATGCGTTGGCAGACAACACATTCAGCTGTCTAATTTCAAATAAGACAATTTTTAGACAACATTGTCAATCTCACACACTTGCTCTCAATCTCGCACATACTCTCACACACTCTTTCACATACACATTGTATTTCTACTGTATGAAGTGACAAACTTGTCTTCATATGGTAGAATGTTAAATTGGAAACATAGATTTATCCTCGGATAATGTTCATATCATACGATAGTTTCCAAATATACAAGTGAGAGGACTTTTACAAATGGAAAAAACAATGACAGAACTGTTCGCTGGTGTCGGCGGTTTCAGGCTTGGTCTTGAACGCGTAGAATCAGATTGGCAGACAAATTGGTTTTCGCAATGGGAACCGGGCAAGAAAAAACAGTGGGCGCATGATTGCTATGTGCATCATTTCGGAGATTCTCCTGACCTGAATGGAGAATACACAACAGGTATTAATATATCTGATGTAGATAAATTCAGTGTACCAGACCACACGTTACTCTGCGGCGGATTTCCATGTCAAGATTACTCTGTAGCACACTCCTTGTCTTCATCTAAGGGTATTGAAGGTAAGAAAGGCGTTCTCTGGTGGGATATCAGAAACATGTTAATTGCCAAGAGACCACCTTTTGTATTGCTTGAAAATGTTGACCGACTTTTGAAGTCACCAGCATCGCAGAGAGGGCGTGACTTTGGTATTATCTTGTCAAGCTTTGCTCAGTTAGGGTATAGAGTCGAATGGCGTGTAATTAATGCTGCTGAATATGGTGCCGTACAGAGAAGACGTAGAACATTTATTTTTGCATACAATAAAACTACTGCATATTCTGACATGATGGACAATATGGACGCATTGAGCATCATATCAGAGCAAGGCATGATGGCACACGCATTTCCAATAGAAAATGCAGGTGCTGAGTATACAACACACGTTCCGGCAACAGATGTCTATGATGTTGACAGATATCTTCTGTATGATGAAGGAACTGATGCATCCGATAACGATTTACTTGAAGTCACAAAGAACTTTGCTTTTGGATTCTGTAATGCCGGATTTATGAGAGATGGAGAGGTTACAACATTAGATGTAGTACCAGAGCAGGAAGAACCAACATTAATGTATGAGATAGCACAAAGTCATGTAGATGATTCATATTATATATCTGTCGAAGACATGGCATCATGGACATATATGAAAGGTGCGAAAAAGATTCCTCGTGTATCAAAGGATGGACATGAGTATATCTTTTCAGAAGGACCTATTGCATTTCCAGACCCACTCGACAGACCAGCCAGAACGATGCTGACAAGTGAAGGAACAAAGAATCGTTCAACACATGTTATTGCTGACCCTGCAACTGGTCGATTACGTTTATTAACACCAATCGAAACTGAGCGCATCCAAGGATTTGATGACGACTGGACAAAATGGTCAGATATAGATGGCGTTGCAACAGAAATGCCTGCGCGTATGCGTCGCTTCTGTATGGGTAATGCACTGGTTGTGCCAATGGTGACTCGTATGGGGCGTGTAATCAATGAAATTGTGGAGAATGAACCATAATATGTAAAGGAGATTGTAGTTGGGATGGAACGCAAAATGAAAGATGTTCTGCGATGTGCAGAAAAACAGAAGTATTATGATGAAACAGATATCAATTCGATTTATCAGTACGCATTAGGAATTGAAGGTAAGACACTGCTTCAGATTCTGTATGAGGCAAATCTAAGTGATGAAGATATAGCGTGGGTACATTCAAAAGAAACTGATAAGGGTTTACCAGGCAAAATTATTGAGGCATCTTATTTCGGTTATGAATTAAACAGCCGACAAGAGGCTGACTTTGAAAAAGTTGGTGTTGAATTGAAGACTACACCTGCTGATATTGATAAAAAGACTCAGAGATTCAAATCAGGTGAGACTATCAGTGTCACACAGATTGATTTTAATCATCCTGTAGAATTTGATTTTTATAAGTCACATGTATATCAGAAATTAAGAATGCTTCTAGTCATCTTTTATTATCGCGATAGATTATTGCGTTCAAAACTACAATACAATGTGTTTTATGCTACACTATTTCAGCCATCTGAAGAAGATATTGCGATTATTGAAAGTGATTTCAATGATATCAATCGTAAAATTGCAAGCGGATGTGCACATATGCTATCGCGCACGGATGGAACATATTTAGGCACAGCACCAAAATCTACGAAGACCGCTTTTATACAGCCGTATTATGGTGGTACACCTGTTGTTAAGCGTAGTTTTACATTGAAAAAAGAGTATGTGAATGTGATTCTTTCATCTTACTATACACGCTCATATGCAGCACAAGAAGAAAAACTTTTGAGTGCTGCGGAGCTGATTGACTTAAAGCGAATAACATTCGCTGAAAAGATTCAGGAACGATTCAGACCATATTTGTATCGGAGAATTGAAGACATCGCAGCATCATTGAACTTACATATGATTATGAATAAAGCGACACTTCCTGTATTGACTGCTCGTATGCTCGGATTGAGTCAATTGCGATGTGAAGAGTTCACGAAAGCTGGGATTGTTGTAAAGACAATATATTTTAATGAATATGGTACAAATAAAGAAAAATTCCGACTCGGTGATGTAGATTTCATGGAAATATACAACAGTCCAGACCCACACGTTGAAATGGAGATTGATTCTGAAACTGGTGAAGAGTACGAAGTAATCAAAACAGGATGGACAGATAGCGAACTGTATAAGCAATTGGACGAATTGAAATATCTTTTTGTTGTATTTCAGAATGTTCCTGATGGCAGTATTATATTCAAGGGTAGCAAGCTGTGGTCTATGTCTGAGGAAGATATTGCGCTTGCATTTAAAGATTGGATGGACATTCGGAATGTTTTACGGCACGGTGTTCAGCTTGTTCGCAGAGCTTGGGGAGATGGTGAACGTACATATAATAATTTTCCGGGCGTTGCTGATGCGAGATGTATTCATCTAAGACCACACGGTGAAAAAGCGTTCTATGTGAATGTGGACGGTACATCATGGGGAAATGGTCGTATAAGTGATACAGAACCATTACCAGACGGACGCAGGATGACACGACAGAGCTATTGGCTAAGTAATATCTTTGTAAGACAACTTGTGAGCGATTTGGTGGATAAATATTTATAATAATACAGTAATATTCAATGAAATACAGAAATATTCGCAAATAATGAATAAATATACACTATAGTAGATAAGTGTTTTTATCTACGTGTTCATAAGTCGTTATCATTTTCTAAAATCTCCTTTTCTATTAATATAAGGACATACAAAACCAGGTGTACATGCATCTGGTTTTTTCTATGTCTGAAATCAAGAGAGGTGAATACAGTTGGAAACTGGTTTATTGATGATGATAAGGCTGCTGATGCTGTAAAAGCAGCAGTAGAGATTGGATATAGACATATTGATACTGCACAGGCATATGGCAATGAGCGTGGCGTTGGTGAAGGAGTAAGAACCTGTGGTATTCCACGTGAGGAGTTGTTTGTTGTATCAAAGGTTGCCGCAGAGCATAAGACATACGAAGAAGCGATGGCAGGAATCAATAAGACGCTTGAAAAGATGGGACTGGATTATCTTGATATGATGATTATTCACAGTCCGCAGCCGTGGGCAAAGGTTAATCAGTGCGAAGACAGATATGTAGAGGGAAATCGAGCAGCATGGAAAGCTCTTGAGGATGCAGAGGATGAATTGAGGAGGTTGGAGAATCTGCAGAATGCCAGAAAAGAACTGGAACGGACACAGGGAGAAAAAACGATGTCACAGAAAATGTTTAAAGCTATATAGGGATAGGTTTGTTTGGAGACGCTCTGGCGATAGGCTGGGGCGTTTTTGTTATGGAAAAGAGAAGAAAATGGCGATATAATAAATAGCATATAGGATTAAGAAGATGATTTGAATGTTATATTGTGTAGAGGTGAATGAATGTCAAATAAAATTAATTCGGTTAAAGAAAAATTGATTAATGATTATATAAAGAAAATTGATATGGCAATTGATAATTATAATTCGGCAATAGAATCAGATGAAGAAATCTTTGATCTGTTAATTGAAATAATAAATGTTTTTGAAAAAGATATTCCTAATTTACATGATAGTTTGTTGATAAGAACGGGAACCGAGATAAGAGATGTAAATACAACAAGAGCATTGTTAATAATGTATCTAGCTGATAATGGGATTGAGTATAAAGGAAATTCTGTTGAAGATAATGCAAATGAGAGAAGATTTTGGAATTCATTAATCCATTGGTTTGAAACAGAATTGCCTAGTATGGAGCTGTTAAAAGAAAAATACTTGCAATGGGATAATTTGGACGGAGGAATGTGGTTTTTAGATTTGGATTATGACCATGAGTTTACCTTGTACAGAGGCACTACTTATCCGGATTCGTTGAGAAATAATACAGGGGATATGATAGACATAAAAGCTTTTATAGAAATAGCATATAAGTATTGGATTGTGAATTCGAGAGAATGCCGCTATAAATTTACAATAGAAGTAAATGATAGACTCAAAATTTTTAAATTACCGTATAGATTGCAAAGTGGTATTTTGATTAAGCAAGGATATAAAACATCATTTCCAATTGATAAAATTATTAATTATAGGATGTTTGAGCGAAAAATACAGTTTTCGGAGGATATGATTAATAGCAAAGATTTGATGGAAAAGAAAAGTGCGTTGGACTTTATTATTGATGCTCTGCAATATCTTATATCCACTCAAGGAGACAGTAGAAATGAGCAGTATAAAGCATTGGCTTTGAGTGTGAGTGATAATATGGATGGTAAAGTTTATGCTGTTGTAAAAAAAGAATTGGAAGAATTAATGAAACTATCTAATGAGTATTTTGATGTAAGGCACAATGATTACCTAAATGCCGCTAAGGAAAAAAGAGAAGCATTGAATGATTCGCAGTTTATAGAATATTTATATAATCGTGCGTATTCATTATTATATCTGTTGCGACTGAAAAGTAAAAAAGAAGAAAATAGTGATATATAAGAGGAAAAAATGAATTTTACGATAGAGGATATAACGTATATAGCAAAAATTTTATTAGGAAAATCAAAAATGGATTTGCCTATGTGCTTGCAATTAACTGAAACAGATGCTTATGCTTTTTGTTATGAAGCAAATATTGATACCGATATCTTAGATCATAGTGAGTTTAGTTTTGAGATGATGGTTTCATTTTTGAAAAGATTGGCGGAAGAAGATAACTTTGTGCCGTTTCTTGATTATTATTTTAAAGAGTATTTTGATAATAAAATTACGCAATTATCGGAGAAAGGTTATAATGTCTTTTCGTTAAAAGAAAATGTTTTACTTTACATTAATGCCGGTTGGAGTATAAGCAGACAAGAGTTTGCGTTTGATAGCAAAGGCTTATACATAAAAGAGGTTGAATTTAAGGAATATGATAAGATGGGGGAAGGCGGTTTTTGTACAGTATATAATAATCGTACCGATTCATCATCTGTATTCAAAGTTTTAAATGTAAGGGAGAGGTCAGATGTCGGTTCTGTTCATAGATTTAAAAGAGAATATGAGATAATGCAGAAACATAATAATAGTGGATTTACGATCAATGTTTTCAATTTTGACAATCGACGTTTAATTTATTCTATGGAGAAAGCAGATATTTCCTTAGAGGATTATTTGACAAATAACCAAATAACAGACGAAGAAAAGGATAAGATTATTTTTAGATGTGTTGAGTGCATGAGATATTTGCATAAAAATGGTGTATTACATAGAGATTTTCATCCGGGTAATATTCTTAGAAATAGTAAAGGAGAGTGGGTGGTAACTGATTTTGGATTAGCAAAGGATATTGATGACAAATATTCCCATCAGACTACTACTACGCATGCTGTAGGAAGGGCATTATTTACAGATCCAGTTCAACTGTTTTTGTTAAAAGACGGTGATTTTAAAACTGATATGTATTCTTTGGCAAAAACGATTGATTTTGTAATGAATCAAAATTTATCAGGTAAATCACATAAATATTCTTCTGTTATATATAGAGCAATTGCTCCAGATATGAATAATAGATATGATAATATTGATAGTTTTTATGCTGAAATAAGTGCTATTTTTATGCGTGATAGTTATGAATCTGCTCATGAAAGAATTGAGTTTTTTTTGAGTGAATATAACAAAAATAGAAATATTAATGTCACAGAAATAATTAGCTTATTGAATAATGATTTGGATGGTTCATTGATTTGGGAATTGGTATCAAAATTCCAGGATAGGTGTATTGATATATTTGTAGAAATATCTGATATAGCTTTTCCATTGGCGTTAAAAGAAGCTCAACAATTAAAGGATATAATGGAAAGTGGCTATCATGATTGGAAAGAATATGATAATGTTGCATATTGGGCACGAGATGTAATATATGCACGAAACGGAAGAAATGATGAAATCAATATCAACGCGGCTCAAATTATTGAATATGTTGCAGATAATGTTCAGAGATATAAAATTAGATCGTTAACAAATAGTATTAAAGTCGATGATAAAATTGATGGACATATTAGAGCACAAATATCTTATTTTGAAGGATATTAATTCCGGTAGTAGTATGTCTGCAGTTTTACTATGTTTCGACTACTTTTGCTGTACACATCTTGTAATATTTTGCTAAGTTTTGCATTTTATGTACAGAAATAACCGATACATAAAGAAGAATTAACACCACGCAAATCGCTGTAAATGGCAGCAGGACAGCGCTTTTAGAAAGGAGTTTTTATGAGTATACGCGTACTCTTTGTTTGCCACGGCAATAGATAAAAACTATTCTATGAATATTAAAAATAACTATATATCAAAAAATATTAAATTTATTTGTCTATGCCTGATTATTATGATACAATATAAGTATTAAAAATAACTAAAGTTAAAATAAATACTTATATTTGAGAGGATGGGTAATAATGGGTAAGATATATGGTTATGCCAGAGTATCAACGAAGAATCAACGTCTGGATCGGCAGATAAAAAATATAGAAGATTATTGCAAGGATAAGAAAATTGAACGAATCTATCGGGAAAAGTATACGGGAACAAAAATGGGACGACCACAGTTTAAAAAACTTCTTGCAGGTGTTTGCTCTGGAGATACGATTATCTTTGATTCTGTGTCCAGAATGAGTCGTTCTGCAGATGAAGGGTATGATTTATATATGCAGCTTCTACAGGAAGGCATTGATTTAATTTTTATAAAGGAACCTCATATAAATACTTCTTATTATAAAGAAATGCAGAGTAAGAAGACCAGGATAGCCAGTACCGGCAAAGAATCTACAGATAAGTTGATAGATGCAATTATGGAAGCTATCACAGAATTTCAGAATGAAGAGACAAAAGAGAAAATCCGGATTGCCTTTGAGCAGGCAGAAAAAGAGGTACAAGACCTTCATGTAAGGATTTCAGAGGGAATCAGGACCACGCAGCGTTTAAATGAAACTCTGCCAGAGGAGCAAAGAAAGCAAATTGGTCAGAAAAAGGGAGCTACTTTTGAAACTAAGAAAGCAAAGACAATGAAAGAGCATATTCAAAAGATGGCGAAAGATTTTGATGGCAGCATGAAGGATAAAGAGGTTATAGAGATACTCGGTATTAGCCGGAATACATATTATAAATATAAAAAAGAATTGTTACTCAGCAATATTAAGTAATATAATAGTATGCAATGTTGGAATTAGAAGCTTTTATCCTCTTTGTAATTATGATATAATGACACCTGTTGTCACACCCAATCCGACAACGGAAAGGGGGTGTTCTAGCTTGAGTATAGTAATCTCTTTCTTGGTTTCTGTTATGGCAGGTATCGTTAGCTACTATATTTGCAAATGGTTAGATAGAAACGACAGTGACAATTAACCTACAAACGGAGACTTCACCGTTAAAAAAAGAAGAAGAACCCCCGAACAGCGGCCACTGTTCGGGGGTTCGTTTGTTGTGTTCAGCTTGAACGCAATCTCTTTCTTAGCTACTGCCAGTATAGCATATGCAAGTAACTAATTCAAGTATTCTCTTTTTATTGTATTTTTACAACTATTTTATATTTTTGTTATAATGAATAAGTATAATATACAGTGTGATATTACATTGATTTATTCAAATATGTTATCTTTAATATCCTCGATTTTTCCCGCAAGATTTGGATTTTCTTCTTTTAATTCATTTAACCTGTTATATGTCGCATCAGCGGTATAAGGTAATTGGTCAAAGATAATATCTCCAGAAGTACATGTTGAATTTGGATTGTCTCCATAACTACACTCATTATGACACACCTGAATAAAATCATATTTGTATTTACTTGAGCGTGATCGAGTATTTCCATTTCCCCATTCAATCCTAAAGTGTGGACTAGATAATTTTTTCCCGCAAACATCGCAGATAAAAGACTTTTTAAAGTTTTTCATAAATATAACCCTCCGACATTAATCTATAAAAAATATAGCATAGTTGTCTTCAATATACAAATGAAATGAACAAATAATGGTCTTTTATCTGTAAAAATTGGATTTATCGTAGATGGTATCACATTCTGATTTAGACACACTGAACGTGATACAATTTAATCATATTTTTCCTAAGTGGTGTTCAAAGAGGGCCTTGAATACCACTTAAGACATGGCACTTGCAGGTATAAAAGAAAGCAGGTGGTCATGTTATAAAACCTCCTGTGTTAAGTTCTTATATGCCTCTGCAACCTTTCCTTTTGGACAGTGCATATAGATGCTTTTTCCCTCTGCACTGGTCTCAGCAGCTTTTACAGACATCGGAATTACATTTTCAAATACCTCGATCTGACTTCCGTATGTTGTATGTACTCTTGATGCAATGTTCCTTGCGTAATTGGTTCTGAAATCTACTATAGTCAGGAGAATACCCTCAATCGCCAGTTTCCGGTTTAATCTTTTCTTTACTGTGTAGCATCTTTTTTCTGCTTCATTAACTGTGATTGCCATAAGATTATCTCCTTTGCTTTTTCTTTATCTTAACGCGATAATCTTGGCTTGTCTGTGGGTGAATTATCTCTTATCGTAATATACTTCTGATCGGTTCTAATCAACCACCACTTCAAGTGGTGGTTTAATATTAGCCCTCCAAAGGGCTATTACTACTGCTCGCCCCGAAGGGCGGTATCGCAAGCACTGTTACTGGCCCGCTATAAAGCGGTACTACTGGAATCCTCTCTTCTTGAGTCTTCTGCTTGCTCTCTTATATATTTCTGTACGGCTTCCTCTGTTATATTGCCGATTGTCTCTACATAGTATCCTCTCGCCCAAAAAGCTTTGTCCCATTTGCTTTGCAACTCTGGATGTCTGTCGTAAATCATTAGCGTGCTTTTCCCTTTTAAATATCCCATAAAATCTGAAATACTTTCTTTCGGCGGAATTGCTACGCTTAAATGTACATGATCCTTACATACTGCACCCGCTATAATATCCACTTTTCGGTACTTGCATAATGTACTTATGATTTCCTTCACATCTTCTCTTAATCTTCCATACAGAATTCTTTTTCTGTATTTCGGTATAAATACTATGTGATACTGGCATTTCCATCGGGTATGTGATAAACTTCTATTGTCCATTTGGACCGCCTCCTTTGATTTTGAGTTTGGCTTGCGACACCATTCTCATCATATCACAGGAGGCTTTATTTTGTTGTCCTCACCGTCTCCACTTATTCCATTCTCCCCAGCATAGCTGGGGGATTAGACTTTTCATTTACAATTCCCATCCAACTGACTATAATAAAGGATGTCCGTTTGCCTGCAAAGGCGCGGAACCATATCCATCTGCATCAGGGCGATATGACAGAAAAATGAATTTAAAAGAATGGAAGAAAGAACAATGGATGTAATTGAAAAATTTGGAAATAGGGTGAACAGCCAGGCGCTTAAGGATCCGGAAAAAGCGCGTCGGCTGCTTCTTGCGGGATACCGCCTGCAGGAAAAGAAGCTTCAGTTTTTGCCGGATCGGGGGCTGCCGTCGTCGGGACAGTATGTGGCGCGGGTGGTTATGAAAAATATCATTCAGTCGCTGTCGGAACCGGAGAATGCGGCGATGGTCAGCATATTTGTGCCGGGAGAGTTGGTGATGGCGGCAGGGCTGACGCCGTACTCAGTGGAGGCGATGTCCTGTTTTATGGCGGGAACGAAGTGTGAGCAGACGTTTCTTCGGAAAACGGAGGAAGAAGGATTTCCGGAGACAATGTGTTCGTACCACAGGGTGTTTCTGGGGGCGGCGCTGACGGGGATTCTGCCAAAACCGAACTGCATGATTTATACGAACCTTGCGTGTGATGGAAATATGATGACGTTTCCGTATTTAAAGGATAAATTTGAATGTCCAGGCTTTTATATTGATGTTCCGTATGAGAAAAACCGGGAATCGGTTCTGTATGTGGCGGATCAGCTGCGGAAATTGAAACGGTTTCTGGAGGAGACGACGGACAGACGGATTTCGGAGGAAACAGTGCGGAGTGCGGTAGATAACAGCCGGAAAGCGGCAGCGAATTATAAAAAACAGCTTGCCCTGCGGTGTGCGCATGACCCGGTGACCTCTCTGACGAATGAATTGTATGCGCTTTTTATGTGCCATCTGATGGCTGGCTCAGAGACGGCGGTTACCTATACGGAAAAACTTCTGCGCGATGTGCGGATGTCACCGAGGGGAGATGGTCTTTCGGTAATCTGGATGCACATCATGCCATTTTTACAGGAGCCGGTTAAGGATATTTTTAATTATAGTAAGAAAATGCACATCCGCGCTTGTGATTTCATCGCAGATGGTTTTCAGGAGATGCATGCGGAAGACCCGTATGAGGCGATGGCAGAGAAAATGGTCTACTGCATTTACAATGGCAGTGTGAAACAGAGAATTGAGGAAGCGGAACGGCTTGCCAGAATCACGGAATCGGATGGTGCTGTTTTATTTGCCCACTGGGGCTGTAAGGGAACGATCGGTGCATCCAGCCTGATTAAGCAGTCCTTAGAAAAGACAGGACTTCCGACGATGATTCTCGACGGTGACGGCTGCAACCCCGCCAATACCAGCGACGGTCAGGTATCGACGCGGCTTCAGGCGTTTGTGGAAATGCTGGAAAAGGGCAAGGAGGAGAAACACGCATGATTTATTACGTCTGTAAGTACACCCCGATCGAGCTGTTCCGGGGGTTTGGAGAAGAATGTTCTGTTTTGGAGGAAATGCCGGAAAATTTCGAACAGTCGGATCAAATTGCACATGCAAATCTGTGCGGCTTTGGAAAATCGGTCATTCAGGCAGTGCTGGAAGGAAAGGTTGAACAGCTAGTGCTGGTAAACTGCTGCGATTCGATGCGGCGCGTTTACGATATCGTGGAGAGCACGGGAAAATGTAAGTTTTTATATATGCTGGATCTGCCGCATGATGATAATGAATGTGAAAAAGTGAAATTTGCGGGCATGATCCGGAGGCTTAAAAAGGCATATGAGGCATATTCCGGGAAAGTGTTTGATAAACGCGCTTTTATCAAGTCCTTTATTACGCCGGAAATGAACACGGAGCCGTACATTGGTGTGCTGGGCGTGCGGGTCAGCGGCATTCTGGAGGATATGATCCGGGACAATATCCAGATGGATGTGGAAAATCTGACCTGTACGGGTGGTCGGAAACTGTCGGTCGTACAGGATGAAATGTGGAATATGGAGGAAGAGGAGCTGTTTCTTTCTTACGCGGATGTCCTGCTGGGACAGATGCCGTGTTTCCGCATGAACCGTTCAATCCGCAGAAACCGTCTGTATCTGGATCCGAATTTAAAGGGAATTATTTATCACACGATCAAGTTCTGTGATTATTATGGATTTGAGTATGCGAGTATCAAGCGGGATATCAAGGTTCCGCTCCTTAAGATTGAGACTGATTTTACGAGCCAGAGCGCGGGGCAGCTTTTGACGCGCATTCAGGCATTTGAGGAGACAATCGAGGGATCAGAGGATATGGATCCGGGAAAAGGTATCAGTGAGGAGGCAAGAAAGAAGATGGAGTCGGGCATTTTTTATGTAGCGGGAATCGACAGCGGTTCGACAAGTACTGATGTGGTCATACTGGATCAGGATGGAAAAATTAAATCGACGATGATTATTCCGACCGGCGGCGGTGCGATAATGAGCGCCGAGAAGAGTTTGGATCTGGCGATTGAGAAAGCGGGAATTAAGAAAGAGGAGATCGTGCGGATCGATACGACCGGATATGGACGATCCTACATTGACAGCGGGGATGACAGCATCACGGAAATTACCTGCCATGCCAAGGGCGCAAATTATCTGAATCCGAATGTCCGCACTATCATCGACATTGGCGGGCAGGATATCAAGGCGATCAGCACCGACGGGCAGGGAGCCGTGAAAAATTTCCTGATGAATGACAAATGTGCCGCCGGAACGGGACGTTTTCTGGAAATGATGGCGAAAACGCTGGGACTTTCCCTGGAGGAAATGAGTGTGAAAGGGCTGGAATGGAAGCATAATATCGTGATTTCCAGCATGTGTACGGTGTTTGCAGAGTCGGAGGTCGTGTCGCTGGTGGCACAGAATAAGGATGTGGCGGATATTATCCACGGTTTAAATGTGTCAGTTGCCTCAAAAGTCGGCGCGTTGGCAGCCCGCCTTGGAAAGGATCATCCAGGCGAATATATGATGACCGGCGGTGTGGCGAAGAACCGGGGTATCATCCAGGCATTGGAAGAGAAGCTTGGTGCTAAACTTTATATTTGTGATGAGGCGCAGCTCTGCGGTGCGCTGGGAGCGGCGCTATTTGCTTATGAGAAATGTAAAGGCAGTGCGGAGGAAACGCGATGAAGCGGCAGGGTTAAAACACTTGTATCGATATTTCCAAGCCCCTGTAGAATAAATAACGCCAATACTGGATATCAAAAATCCCGCCCCTGTGGAATCAATAACGCCGGTACTGGATATCAAAATCCCGCACCGGCGTTATTGATTGTAATTATCTCTTTTTTCTAATCATAGAATGACTGATTATCAGCCCTACACATCTTGAAGTTATGGATTTTCTTGTAGCGACAACCAACAAATTATAATTCCCTTCCAAGTTCATATGCTTTCTTCATCACATCCACATGGCTTGCAGCTGTATTTGCGTCATCAATTCCACCGCCACTTACGATGCCTTTTAAGGAAGCCTTTTCAAAACAGTCTACCCATCCCTGCAGACCATTGTAGGCTTTTTCAAATGCACTTTCATCATTCTCAGCGGCAGTTGCAATCATATAAATATCTCTGAATGAATAATCTGTCGAATATAACGGATTCAATCTATCAAGAAGTGTTTTCATCTGGCCGCACATCTCATAGTAATAAATTGGTGTTGCATAGACAATGACCTCTGCATCCTTTACCTTTGCCATAATATCTGCAACATCATCCTTCAATACACACATTCCAGTCTTCTGACAGGATAAACAACCGATACAATATTTGATATCTTTTCCTTTCAAAGAAAGCAGTTCCACATCATGCCCCGCTTCTTTCGCTCCCTTCGCACACTCATTTGCAAGCATATCAGAATTGCTGCCTCCTCGAAGACTTGTCGAAATGATCAATACTTTTTTTGCCATAATTAAATTTCTCCTTTTTCAGTGTCTTTTTTAACCTTCCGTATAACTTTCGCAGGCACTCCTGCCGCAATCATATTGGCCGGAACATCTTTTGTTACAACTGCTCCGGCTGCAATGATCGAACCTTCACCAATTGTAACCCCTGGAAGAACCGTCACATTTGCTCCAAGCCATACATTTTTTTCAATGTGAATCGACTGAAATATCATACTAGCTCTTTTCCCAGGATCTTCCATATGATTGATCGTTGCCAGTACTGCATTATGTCCGATCAGAGTTCCATCCTCTATAAAAATACCACCCTGATCCTGAAACTTACATCCTGCATTAATAAAAACATTTTTGCCTATATGGATATTTCGCCCACAATCCGTATAAAACGGAGGAAACATTCCAAAACTTTCATCTATTTTTTGTCCGGTAAGCTCCGACATAAGCTGTACAATTTCTTCTTTTGTATGATATTTGCTATTCAGCTCCATCGTTATTTTTAATGCCCTTTGAGACAACTCGTGCATAACCAGATGGTCTTCACTTCCTGCATCTACGATATATCCGGGTTCCATATTACTCAAATATTCTTCACATATCATAATTAGCCAACCCCATTTTCTTCAAAAAATTGCTGGATTTTATCAAATGGGATTACATCCAGATTATCGTAAAGATCTGTATGAACAGCTCCCGGAATTGTCAGCAGCTCTTTATTGGATGTGTACTTGCTGTCCTTAATCATATTTTCATAAGCATCTTTTCCAAAATAATAGCTGTGTGCTTTTTCTCCATGAACGATAAGGACTGCACTTCTGATTTCATTACTGTACTTTAATATTGGCTGATTCATAAATGACATACATCCAATACTGTTCCAGCCATCATTGGAATTCAGGCTCCTTTTATGATAACATCTGCCTTTATAATACTCACTATAATCTTTTACGAAGAAAGGTGCATCTTCCGGTACCGGAAGTGGAACACAACCACCGCCTCTGGAATATTCGCCTTTGCGGTATTCTTCTGTCCTGAGGGTATTCAGCGACTGTTTCTTCGCATAACGTGCTTCTTCACTGTTCTCAGAATCAAAGTACCCATTCGCATTTACCCTAGTCATATCATACATGGTAGATGCAACAGTTGTTTTTATTCTTGTATCCAGTGCAGCTGCGTTAAGAGCCATTCCACCCCAGCCACAGATTCCAATGATTCCTATTTTATCTGGATCCACATCTTCCCGAACAGAAAGGAAATCAACAGCAGCCATGAAATCTTCTGTATTAATATCCGGAGAAGCCATGAATCTTGGATTGCCTCCACTTTCCCCCGTAAAAGAAGGATCAAATGCAATCGTTAAATATCCTTTTTCAGCCATCGTCTGCGCATATAATCCGGAACACTGTTCTTTGACTGCGCCAAATGGTCCGCTTACGGCAATCGCAGGATATTTCCCAGATGTATTTTTCGGCTTATACAGATCTGCGGCAAGTGTGATTCCATAACGATTTATAAATGTCACTTTCTGATGATCTACTTTTTCACTCTGTAGAAAAGTTTTATCCCATTCAGATACCAGCTGTAATTCTTCTGTTTTTAACATATTTATCATCCTTCCATATACAAAATTTCTTGTAAATATACTAACAATAGTATATGATATAAACATCATACAACCTAAAGTTGACTTTAGGTCAAGCACGTTTTGAAAGAAGGTTTATTATGTATACAATCGGTCAGGTTTCTGCAATGTTTGGTCTTCCTGTTTCTACCTTAAGGTATTATGACAAGGAAGGTTTTTTCCCTAATCTGGAACGTAAGGGAAACATCCGTTATTTCAGCGATAATGAATTGGAAGCTCTTCGCATTATTGAATGTCTGAAGAAATCCGGTCTTGAGATTAAAGATATAAAGCAATTTTTTATCTGGGTATCTGAAGGCAGCTCCAGCTATGAAAAAAGGAAAGAATTATTTGAAGCCAGAAAATCAGCTGTTGAAACTGAAATTCAGGAACTTCAAAAAACTCTCTCCCTCTTAAAATTCAAGTGCTGGTATTACGAAACAGCAATGAAAGATGGTAACGAAGATGCTATAAATGCCATGTTACCTGACAAGCTTCCTGAAAATATACAGAAACTATATGACAAAGGGCATGAATGATTTTTGCTTTCTCCATCAAACTTGAATTTCATAAACGCATTTGCTTCATAAACGCAAACATTCCCTCATTGCCATCACCGACAAAATCGTCCGGTGTATCCGGCATAGGATGTTTTTCATTAAAAAATTCTGTAATATGAAAGCCGCAGACATTCACATAAAAATGAATGTTGCGCTTATCAAAGTACGGCGTACAGGTTTCCCATACTTTCGTGTTCGGATATATTCGTTCCAATTCAAACCATATCTTCTTACCGATACCATTGCTCTGAACTCCGTTCTTTACAAAAAGCAGGTCAAGATGGTTATGCTGTGTACTCTCATTGATAATAACAACAGCACCGCCCACCATTTCTCCATCGACAACGGCTTTATAGACAGCAGAACCCTCCGCATTCAGCGACTGGTCAATGTCCTTTTCAGGCAGAATAACAGCATCTGTTTTCCCAAAAGCATCTTCAAAACCTTTCTGAAATGCTTCCTGCATATCCGCCTTGTATTGCGTTAATTCTTTTGGTTCTATACAAACTAATTGGAAGGTCATTTTATATCTATCTCCTCAAAAATTCCGATTTGTTGCTCAATTTTCGTATTCAAATTATACCATAAAACTTGTGAACAACTCAACCGCAACTTTGGAATATATGAGAAAAGTCCGAACAGTTTTCTGCCCGGACTTCCTCGCTCAATATAAATCAATTCCACTCTGGAGGTCAACGGTATTCGGCTGGACTGCACGAATGATGAGGTCGTCGAGGTCGGTCTTGCTGTCGCCTCCGGCGCGATGGACGGCGAAACGCTGTTGGAGTGGGTGCGAGTGCACCGTGTTTGACCCACTTTTGACCCAGAATCCGAAAAAAGCGGGCAGGGCTGGGCGGAAACAATGGAAAACCCGCCGAGCGAACGGTGGCAAAAAGCACAAAGCGGAGCCGAAACAGCTCCGATTTGCCCTTGAGACAACCTACGGACCAGAAGGCCGGGGGTTCGAATCCCTCACGGCGTACCAAAAGTCCTCGAAATCATCTGATTTCGAGGACTTTTGCTTTTCACAAGTTCCGTTTTTAGTGTGCCGCTTTTTTCTGATCCAAACGCTGACCCCAACGGGAGCGGGTAGCGGAAACCGTCAGACAGCACGGGAGAGGATGTTCCCCATTGTTTGTGCCGCTTTGAGCTGCGCGTCAGTGGTGACGTGGGCGTAAGTGTCCAGCGTGAAGCCCGCGGAGTAGTGGCCCAGCATCGAGGACACCGTTTTCACGTCCACGCCGTTTTGCAGGGCCATGGTCGCGAAGGTGTGGCGGAGATCGTGAAAGCGGATGCGGGGCAGCCCCGCCCGTTTCAGCACCCGCTGGAGCATGTGCAACACGCTGTCCGGTGACATGGGTCCTCCGCTTGGTGAGGGAAACACCCACTCGCTATTTCCGACCTTACATTTTTGCATTTTCAGAACGCTTATCGCGTCTGCCGACAAGGGCAGTGTGCGGTAGGCGTTTTTCGTTTTCAGCGGGGCCTCGACTACTTTGCCGTTCTGCCGTGAGATGGCTCGCTGGATTTTCAGCACACCACGGTCGAGGTCGAGGTCGACATCTGCCCATTTCAGTCCCAGCAGTTTGCCCCGCCGAAGTCCGGTAGCGAGGTCGAGGTAGTAGAGCTCGTACACGCCGCTGTCCCTGGCCTCCTGGAAGAAGGCGCTGAGCTGGTCGGCGGTCAGGGTTTTCATCTCTTTGTGTTCCACCTTCGGCAAGGCACAGCCCTGCGTTGGATTCCTGCTCACCAGTTTCTGCTCCATGGCAAGGTTGTACGCCGAGCCGATCATCTGGTGGATGTTGCGCACTGTTTTGGGCACCAGACCTTTCGGTTTCTTTTTCGCTTCGATGCGGTCTACCCGGCCACCGTCCAGCAGATGCTTGTAGAACCGCTGCAAGTCCAGAGAGGTCAGGTCTGCCAGCGGGATGCCGCCGATCTGCGGCTTGATGTGGTTTTTCAGAAAACCTTGGCTGGTCTTGAACGTG
>OGOL01000742.1_pt1 | contig 35595 bp, 29 predicted proteins | sample 1552641 | NCBI WGS metagenome assembly OGOL01 (sample SAMEA2580140, study PRJEB22360) | human gut metagenome | biome: human gut; feature: human-associated habitat; material: faeces | place: Denmark | collected 2008/2010 | reverse complement strand
AGTCTTCAGGTATTTAGAGAAAAAATGAAAGATAGCATGTGAGCAACGATCGAATTCCATAGGAGTTTTGATAGAATCGCAGGAGATCCAGCGGATAAGCGTTCTGTCAAAACTCCGTCAATGGAATTCGTGTTGCTCACATGCTATCTTTCATTTTTTCTCTAAATACCTGAAGACTTTCAATCATAAAATTAAGAAAATTCAAGCTGGTGGACGTTATTGGTTTTCAGGTTATGTTGCAGTAGACAGGAAATTATAATAAATACTCATACATGACCAACACTACTTACAGATCACAACTTGAAATTCTCTCGATCTGTAAGTATACAATTAATAATATAAGCAATTCCATCACGAGTATTCGCACGTGTCTGGTAAACACAGATATTGCGGATCATATCACAAGCATTCTCCATAGCAACGGAATGAATACCAGGGATAGATAACATAGAATAATCATTTTCACTGTCACCGATCGCGATGATCTCTTCTGGTTTTAATCCATCTTTTTTTGCATAATCTAGTAAAGAGCTTCCCTTCTGAGCATTGATAGAAGTAATCTCAATATCCGTTGGAACCGTAGATACAACAGCAAGTCCCGGAATCTTTTCGAGTTCTACACGTAATTTCTTTAAAGATTCATGATCTGGAGAGTTTGATGTGATCTTTAGGATGCGGTGGTCACTGTTTAATAACGCCTCCTGACCATCAACAAAGATAACATCATCAACTAACTCACGGTAATCATCTAAAGTATATTTCATATCTGGGTGATTGACCTGAATGGCAGGAATGAATACATCTCTTGTATAAATTTCACGTTCTTCTAATGGAAGAAGAGAAATACGTCCTTCTGTTGTAAATAATGCAGGTTCCATTCCGTATTTATTAAATGCATCAAAAATGGTGCGGACAGTTTCTTTGTCAAGAATATGCTCGAATAAAAGATTTCCATCTTTATCAAAAGCACAAGCTCCATTACTGCAGATTAAGTCGCATTTTAATCCGGCTGCTTCCACAAGACCGCGTGCATTTGGATATTCACGTCCTGTGTTGATAATAAAATTGATACCATTTTCCTGAGCTCTTTTGATCGCTTCGACATTGATCGGGGTAATCTGACGATAGCTGTCAAGAAGAGTACCATCCATATCGGATGAAATTAATTTAATCATGTGATAGCCTCCTGTATTGGGTGTAATTTCTTCTCATCTTTATAGTATCACAATTGGAATAGATAAAACATTCCAAATTGCTTTAAAATATATTTCAATGATCATTGTCTGGAAAGAATCTGTTCCAGCACGATCGCAACGCCGTCATGATCGTTATCAGCTGTATGATGCAGACAGATCTCCTGAATGATATCATCTGCATTTCCCATAGCAATGCTTTCGATATAAGGAAGTCCAAGCATAGAATAATCATTTTCACTGTCACCGATAACCATGGTATCTTTCAGTGAAATCTGATATTTCTCAGTATAAAAATGAACGGCTGCACCTTTTAATGCATTTACAGCTGTGATATCGAGACGATATGGACTCTGATGGGATACTGCAAAGTGTGGGACTTGCGTATGAAGGCTGTTTGTAAGCTGTTCAAGTTTCTGCTGGTCTAAGGACTGTGTCGTGATTTTAATGATCTGTGGATTCTCAGAAAGAAGAAGTTGTCCATTATCATAAAAATGAGCATTTTCAAGTCGTTCACAGATATAAGATTCTTCATCTAGTGTTTGACTTGGAAATTCTTCTCTCAAAGCGGGAACAACTTCAGAAGACAGATAATTTGCATATCCTTCCTTGGAACCTAAGACACATAATCCACGGGTACTGTGGATCTCATAAAAAGTACGACAGGAACCAAAGATCCGCAGCATCTCAGGGATACGTTTGGTTGGAATATAAGAAGCATGCAGCTGGTCCCCAGAAGTATCAAAGATGCAGGAACCGCCAAAACATGCGATATCACAAGAAATATCGTATGCATCGAGGAGTTTTTTGGCATCAAAATAATTCTGTTCCGTATTGATCAAAAGACGGAGTCCCTTTCTTTGAATTTGTTTGATCGCACGGAGTGTACGATCACTGATTTGTTGTTTGCTGTTAAGCAGTGTTCCGTCAAGATCAGAAACGATCAGCTTTATCATCTTGCCGTCCTCCTTTGTTTTCTAATTATATCTAGGTTAATCGTAACATAAAAAAGCATAAAAATATAGTAGAAAACAGGGTTGAGGCAAAAAGTTGATTTGTGTATAATATGATGTAAGTGTCAATAAGTATAAATTGCGTTTGTGCTTGCACAAATAAGTATAAATTCTCAGAGGTAACGACAGATGAAAGATTATGTTGCATTTGATCTGGAGACAACGGGGTTATCCCCAGATTCAGATCAGATTATTGAAATTGGAGCTGTTAAGATCAGAGATGGGAAGATCAGTGGAAAGTATAACTGTATCATTCATCCAGAGATCGAAGTCAGTGATTTTATCATCAATTTAACAGGAATCAGCAGGGATATGTTAAGGAAGGGAATTCCACTGAAAGAAGGTGTTGAGGAATTTTTGGAATTTAGCGGGGATCTTCCGGTTCTTGGACATAACGTCATGTTTGACTATAAGTTTATGAAGATGGCAGCAGCTTCATTTAAGTATCCGTTTGAGAAAACAGGAGTTGACACGTTAAAAGTAGCAAGGAAGTTATTAACTGGACTTGAAAATAAGAAGCTGGAGACACTCCGTGCTCATTATCATTATGTGAATCAGGCAGCACACCGTGCTTACGATGATGCATTAGCAACAGCTGTTGTGTTTGAGCAGATGAAGAAAGAATTTCCAACAGAAGAGGAAATCTTTCAGCCACAGCAGCTTCAATTCAAGGTAAAGAAAGAACGTCCGGCTACACCAAAACAAAAGAAGTATCTAGAGAATCTGATGAAATATCATGCGATAGGGGAGTGCTTAGATATTGATCAGATGACACAGAGAGAAGCATCAAAGAAGATTGATCATATTATATTAAATTATGGAGTGATGAAGAAATGAAAAAGAAAAGATTTTTTGTATCCGTTATTGCGATTCTTCTGATCATTGTGATGGTTGGAACAATGGTAGCAGGATATTTGATGATGTAAGAATGAATTTGGAGAGGAAGAAGGAAGAGACGATGAAGAAAAAAATTATCATTGCGGTTGCAGTGATCGTTATTTTGGCAGCAGGTGGAACTTTTTACCTAAACCATAAGGTGAGCAGTGCAGTAAAAGATGGAAAGATCATAAAAGGGGTTTCATGTGAGGGAATTTCTATCGGTGGAATGACAAGATCAGAAGCAAAAGATGCGATTGAATCTCATATGAAGGAGATTCATCAGGAAAAGATCACACTTTATGTAGACGATGAAAGATCAAGTGCCAAGATCGAAGATCTTGGAGCATTCGCTGAGGCAGACAAGACAGTGGAAGAAGCTTATGCACTTGGGAGAAGCGGAAGTATTTTTACAAAGTATTCCGATGTAAAAGAGAAGAAACATAAACTTCCGGTTTATCGCAAATATGATAAAGCGAAGTTTGAAAAGAATGTAAAAAAAGCAACAAAGAAGATTGTTTCAGAACCAAGAAATGCAAGTGTGAAACGTAAGGCTGGCAAATTTGTCGTGATCAAAGAAAAGACAGGTTATACATTAAATATGAATGAAACATTTGCGAATTTCAAAAAAGCAGTTGAAGCTGGAAAACATCAATTTGAACTGGATGTTGTAAAGAAAAAAGCAAAATATACATCAAAAGATATGGCAGAGATCAAAGATGTACTTGGAACTTATACAACCGAATACGGTGGATCTCCATATGGTCGTAAAGTAAATGTTGCTAATGGTGCAAGTAAGATCAATGGAAGCATGGTTTATCCAGAAGAGACATTATCTGTATATAAAACCGTATCACCATTTACAAAAGAAAATGGATATGCACTCGCAGGTTCCTATGAAAATGGACAGACGGTTCAGACATATGGTGGTGGAATCTGCCAGGTATCTACTACTTTGTATAATGCAGTTATCCGTGCAGAATTAAAGATCGTAGAACGTTTTCCACATTCCATGACCGTACATTATGTACCAAGATCTGCAGATGCAGCGATCGCAGGAACGCATAAGGATATGAAGTTTAAGAATACATTCGATACTCCGATCTATATTGAAGGAAAAGCAAATGGTTCAACGATCACATTTACGGTCTATGGAAAGAAAAAAGATCCAAAACGTACGGTAGAATTCTTATCTGAGACAACACAGGTAAAAGAAAGTTCTGAAAGTACAGTTAGCGATAATACGCTTGCCGAAGGACAGAAAGTTTTGGAAAGCTATGGACATACAGGATACAGTGCAAGACTTTGGAAGATCGTGAAGATCAATGGTAAACAGGTATCCAAAAAGGTATTTAATACTTCCACATATATGTCAACACCAACGGTTTATCGTGTAGGAACAAAGAAAGCGGAAGATAAAAAAGACGATAAAAAGGATAAGAAAAAAGATTCAAAAGAAACAACAGCACAGAAGTCTGAGACAACAACAGCAGCACAGAAATCTACAACGGCAGCACAGAAGTCTACAACAGCGAAGAGATCAGCGGCTGTGAAATCTCAGGGAAGCACAGGAAATTAAGGATGAAAATAGGAAAATTATCAGAATCTGCATTGCAGAAAGTTGTGTTTGAGCAATTGCATACAAGGAGAGATGAAGTCTTAGTAGGACCTGGAATCGGGGAAGATTGTGCGGCATTGAAACTTCAGGAAGGAGAAGTATTTGTCACATCAACAGATCCGATCACAGGCACGGTAAAAGAGATCGGACGTCTGGCAGTTCATGTAACTGCCAACGATCTTGCATCCGCAGGAGCTGAGACGATCGGACTTATGGTGACAGCACTTCTGCCACCAATGATCAAGGAAGCACAGATCAAGAAGATGATGCAGCAGATCAATGCAGAGTGTGAGAAATTAAATATCATGGTATTAGGCGGCCATACAGAGATTACGGCAGCGGTTACGCAGCCAGTATTATCTGTGACAGGGATTGGAAAAGTGAAAGAAGATGAATTGATCCTATCTGGCGGGGCGAAACCAGGTCAGGATATTGTAGTCACAAAATATCTTGGTATGGAAGGAACGGGAATCATCGCAAATGAAAAAGAAGACGAGTTAAAAGAATGGTTTTCTGATACATTTATTGATGATGCAAAGGCATTTCTAGATGATATCTCTGTCGTGCCAGAAGGTCTGATCGCCAGAAAATATGCATCTTGTATGCATGATATCACCGAAAGCGGAGTTTATGGTGCTTTATGGGAGATTTCCAAAGCATCTGGTGTCGGGGTGGAGGTTTGCATTGAAGATATTCCATTAAGACAACATACGATCGAATTTTGTGAACGATATGATCTGAACCCATATCAATTGATCTCAAGTGGATCTATGCTGATCACAACAGATCATGGAAGAACATTAGTCAATGAACTGGAACAGGCAGGCATCAAAGCAACCATTATTGGTCATACAACAGATTCCAGAGATAAAGTAATCTATCGTCAGGGAAAGGCAGCGAATCTGGAGGCACCTAGACAGGACGAGTTATATAAAATATATTCTGAAAATAATCGCAGATAATTTTCAGAGAGAAAAATGGAGGAAACAGTATGAACACAGAATTGAGAGAACTGATTTTAAAATTGATCGAGAAAAACAGTCGTTTAGCGATCCATGATCTGGCGGTGATGCTAGATGTCGCGGAGACGGAAGTCGCCAATGAGATCGCAGATATGGAAAAAGAACATATCATCTGTGGGTATCATACTTTGATCAACTGGGACAATACAAGCAAGGATCAACTGACAGCGATGATCGAGGTAAAAGTAACACCACAAAGAGGTCAGGGATTCGACCGCATTGCAGAACGTATTTATAATTTTCCAGAAGTAAAAGCCGTTTATCTGATGTCTGGGGGATATGATTTCATGGTTATGTTAGAAGGAAAGACGATGAAAGAGATCTCTATGTTCACATCATCCAAATTAGCACCACTGGAATCTGTTGTCAGTACAGTAACACATTTTGTATTGAAGAAATATAAAGATCATGGAACTGTTCTTGAAGCAAAGAAAGTGGATGAGAGACAGGCGGTGACTCCATAATGAGAGATTTTTTATCAAAGAGAGTTGTAAGTCTGGAACCATCCGGAATCCGCAAGTTTTTTGACATTGTAAGCGAGATGCCGGATGCCATTTCCTTAGGTGTAGGGGAACCGGATTTTGATACACCATGGAGAGTCAGGGAAGAAGGAATTTACTCATTGGAGCGGGGCAGAACCTTTTATACATCGAATGCAGGGTTAAAGGAGCTGCGCTATGAGATCAGTGAATATTTAGAAAGAAAATACGAATTGGTCTATGATCCAAATCATGAGATCACAGTGACCGTTGGCGGGAGTGAAGGGATCGATATTGCGATGCGTACGATTCTTGATCCAGGAGATGAAGTCATCGTTGTACAGCCATGTTTCGTTTCTTATGTGGCATGTGTTGTTATGGCAGGTGGAACTCCTGTGATCGTAAGTCTTAAGGAAGAAGATAAATTTAAGCTTAAAAAAGAGCAGTTAGAAGCTGCTGTCACAGATAAAACAAAAGCAATGATCATTTCATTTCCAAATAATCCAACGGGTGCGATCATGACAAAAGAAGAGTTAGAACCGATCGCAGAGTTTGCAAAAGAACATGATATTGTTGTGATTTCTGATGAGATTTATTCAGAACTTACTTATGGAAGAGATCACGTCAGTATCGCATCCTTGCCAGAGATGAAAGACAGATCGATCGTGATCAATGGATTTTCCAAGGCATTTGCAATGACTGGATGGAGACTTGGTTATGTTGCAGCACCAAGGTACATGATGAAACAGATGGTCAAGGTTCATCAGTTCTGTATCATGGCAGCGCCGACGACTAGTCAGTATGCAGCGATCGAAGCGATGCGTTCCTGTGATGATGAAGTCGAAGAGATGAGGACTGCATACAATCAGCGCAGACGATTTTTGGTACATGAGTTTCAACGAATGGGAATCGAATGTTTTGAACCAGAAGGTGCCTTTTACATCTTTCCATCTATTAAGAAATTTGGCATGACATCTGAAGAATTTGCAACAAAACTGTTAAATGAAGAGAAAGTAGCAATCGTTCCTGGATCTGCCTTCGGAGCCTGTGGAGAAGGATATCTCAGAGTTTCCTATGCATATTCCATTGAAGAACTAAAAGAAGCTTTAGGGCGTCTGGAACGATTTATCAATCATCTTCCAAAGAAGCAATAGATAAAAAGTTAAGAGATTGGAGAGTTAATAATGCTTCACATAGTATTACATGAGCCGGAGATGCCGGCAAACACTGGAAATATCGGAAGAACCTGCGTGGCATGCGGTGCTGTTCTGCATCTGATCGAACCACTAGGATTTCGTTTAAACGAAAAGATGATCAAGAGAGCCGGTCTTGATTATTGGGATAAATTAGATGTACGTACATATATCAATTTTGAGGATTTTCTAGAGAAGAACAATGATCCCAAGATTTACATGGCAACAACAAAAGCAAAACATGTATATTCGGCACCAGCATATGAAGATGACGAAGATGTATATATCATGTTTGGAAAAGAAAGCGCTGGAATTCCAGAAGAAATCTTATTGAATTATGAAGAGACTTCTATAAGAATCCCAATGCTGCCACATATCCGGTCATTAAATTTATCTAACTCTGTAGCGATCGTTGCCTATGAAGTGCTGAGACATCAGGGATTTAAGGCATTTCAGATGGAAGGACAGCTGCATCACTATAAATGGTAGAATGATAATAGAAGGAACTGCAAATGGATCATGCAGTTCCTTTTTTAACATAATAATATTCAAGTGGCAAATATTTTAACAAATTGCCGATCATGTGTGGTATGATGAGAATAAGAATTGTATATATTTAAGAACAACAAAGAAGACGAGACTTGGAGTACGAAATAAGAAAGGATAAGAAAAGTATGGCAAAAGAAAATAATAAGGATCGTATTCTGAAATTGTTGAAGGAATGTAAGAATCATCAAACGGCGGAGAGTATTGCAGTACAATTAAATATTCAGAGAAACACAGCGAGTGGAATTTTAAACGAGTTTGTAAGAGAAGGAATTGTCCAGAAAGAGAAAACACGGCCGGTTATATTTTCTTACATACAACCAGAAGATCAATTATCAGAGGATCCATTTACAACATTTATTGGAGCAGATCAAAGTTTAAAAGACGCAGTAGAGAAGTGTAAGTTATCGGCAGGTTATCCAAACAAGGGTATGCCGATTTTATTATTTGGATCAAGTGGAGTTGGAAAAAGCCTTTTGGCAGAGTACATCTACCAATATGCAAAATTCATTGGAACAATTCCAGAGGATGCCCCTTTTGTTGTATTAAACTGTGCGGATTATGCGAATAATAAAGAATTATTATCGTCTGTCTTATTTGGATACAAAAAAGGAGCGTTTACAGGGGCCAATAAGGATACAAAAGGCCTGATCGAAGAAGCAGACAAAGGGTATCTGTTTTTGGATGAAGTTCATCGCCTATCGCCAGAAGGACAGGAAAAGTTATTTCGATATATGGATAAAGGGATTATTTCCAGAATTGGAGACAGTGGACAAAATTGTGAATTGAATGTTCGACTGATTTTTGCAACAACAGAAGGCAGAGAAACTATGCTGGATACATTTCTAAGAAGAATTCCAGTAGATGTAGTGCTGCCAGATTTTCAGGAAAGAACTTTGGAAGAGAAGTATGAATTGATCTTGTTTTTGATCCATCAGGAATCCAAAACGATGAATACTACATTTCAGGTGAGTAGCAATGTGATCAATCGATTGCTGACATTCCAAGGAAAAGGCAATATTGGAACGTTAAAAAATATCATTCGATTATCCTGTGCAAAGGCATACAATGAAAGAAGTAAAGGACAGGAAGTGATACCTCTTAATTTAAGCCACCTGTCTTCCGATACATTGCTTCTTGGAAATGGAGAATCAATTCCATATATCAATGAAATGATCGAAGTGTCACCAGATCAGGACGCAGTGTGGAAGATTTCTATGACAGAACAGGCGGATGTGGATTTTTCGGAGAAAGTGATCAATGATCTGATCCAAGAATATCTTGAGAAAGATATATCAACCATTAAGTTTCGAAAGATCATTTATGATGAAGTGAATCGAATCGAAGATATCGTGATCGATCAGGAAATTCATCCATATGTGCAGAATCTGTATACACAGGCAGTGAGAAATATTTTGATCTATCTTCAAGATAATTACGGCCTCAAATACAGTGGTGTGATGGAAATGGTATTTGTAAAGATGCTTTATGTACTGAATAATCAGAATAAGCATACAGACGACAGGAAATACGAACATCTGGCAAAACAATTGCAGAGAGTGATGTACCGTTATTATAAGATGGGACTTATTTTCTATGAGATGCTTCATCAGGCAGTAGATTATGAGACAAATCCATGGTTTGTAAGGATGTTTGCGATGTTATATTTTTACAGTATTGCAAGGGATGAGATGGATTATACAAATGCGATCATCGTATCACATGGACCAGCGACGGCATCTAGTATTACAAGTACTGTCAATAAGGTATTTGAAACTTATATATTTGAAGCTTTTGATATGGAATATGATACGCCAAAGAAAGATGTAGTAAAACGTATTAAGCGATATCTCAAAAATACGAATACATCCAAAGGGTTGTTGATCTTTGTTGATATGGGATCATTACTTGATATTTCAGAAGACATAAAAGATGATGTCGAAGGAGATTTGGGGATTGTCAATAATATTACGACAGAAATGGCATTGGAAGCAGGAGAATTGATCTTAAAACATGAAGATCTTCAAAATATTATGGATACGATCATCGAGCATCATGTTACAAAGAAATCATTTGTTCCAAGCAAACAAAAACCAAAAGCAATTCTTTTATGCTGTACGACAGGTTTAGGAACGACAGATAAGATGAAGATGTTGCTGCAAGGATGCTTAGAAGGCATTGATATTGATGTTGTGGAGATGACTTATGCAGAATTAAGTACGGAGGGAAACCGATGCGATGTCTTTCGTAAATATGATATACAGTTTATCATAACGACAAGCAAGCTTATGATCCAAGGCGTTACGACACTTATGTTAAATGAATTGATTGACGAGAGGGGAGAGAAAGTTATTTATTCCACAGTAGGACGATATTGTGACAAGGACAAGACACAACGATTTATTGAGAATATCGTAAGGAGCTTTACAATAAAGAATCTGATCGGGCAGCTTACGATCCTGAATCCAGATAAGATCATGGGAGATGTCGAAGAAACTGTCAGCAAGCTGGAGATTTTAGAAGATACAACCTATTCGATCGATCAAAAAAAGATGCTGTATATTCATATGTGTGTCATGGTAGAACGATTGATACTTGAAAAAGGAAGGCTGCCACAGGAAGATATGACAGATGATCTGAAGTGTCGGGAAAGTTTCATAAAAAATTTAAAAGAGAGTTTTAGTGTCATAGAAAACAAGTACAATGTGTCGCTGAATGAGCGGGAGATCTTGATGATCTATTATCTGACAGAAAATAATTAAAAATTTTAAGATGAAAAAAGCACGTATTTATGCGAAAAAATGAATATGTGCTTTTTTTATTTTGCAAAAAAATAAAAAGTTGGCACGGATCTTGCTTTATAAAAAAGTGTAAGATGTGAAAAACAAAAAATTAAAATGTGTCGAAATAGAAATATGGATGACCAAGAGAGGAGGTATGATGATCGGATTAATCATTGCAACACACGGCAATTCAAGTGTTGAATTGATCAAAGGAGCAGAGATGTTTGCAGGACCATTAAGTCAGTGCAGAGCATGGACCCTAAACCCTGGGGATGATATTCAAAAAGGGGAGCAGATGTTAGAAGAATACGTAGACGAATTAGATCAAGAAGAAGGAGTCTTGATCATGGCAGATCTGTTTGGAGGAACACCTTCCAACCTGGCAACAAAAATTGCCTTGAGGAGAGAAAACGTTGAAACAGTAACAGGAGTGAATCTTCCAATGATCATTCAGTTTGTGACAGAGCGAGAAACGCAGACATTAGATGAACTGGTAGAAAGTTGTATCGAAACAGCACAGGATGGAATTAAATGTCCAACAAAAATAATGAAAGAGCGGAGGTAAGAATTATGGCAGAAATTAAATTAGTGAGAGTAGATTACAGACTGATCCATGGACAGGTAGTGGCAAGATGGTTAAAGGTTTGCCCAGTAAGACGAATCGTATTAGTAGATGATGTACTTGGAAATGACGAATTTATGAGTGACATTTACAAGATGGCAGTTCCAAAAGGAACAGATGTTGATATTGTAACCATTGATAAAGCAAAAGAGGTGCTAGATAACACAGACGATACGGTATTTTTGATTTCCAAAGATATTGAGACATGTCTGAAATTAGTAGAGAAAGGAGTTGAATTACCTGCGATCAATGTTGGAGCAGTACCAAATGAGGAAGGAAGAAAACTGATCACAACAGGAGTTGCAATTTCACAAAAGGAACTTGATATGCTGGAAGAATTAAATAGTAAAGGTATTGAGATCACTGTCCAGCCAATGCCTGAAATATCAGCAATAAGTTTCGATGCAGTAAAACGTAAGATGTAACAAAAGGAGGAAAAATATATGAATACTGTAATCATAGCAATTGTCATGGGAATTATGTATTGGTGGTGCCGAGGAATGATCTTATCATATTTCGGATTCCTGTTTATCTCAAGCCCTGTAACGGTAGGACTTGTAGCAGGGTTACTGATGGGACAGCCAATGCAAGGATTAATTATCGGTGGTGGTATCGCACTGGTATTTGCAGGTATTTTTGCACCAGGAGCGAACCTTCCAACAGACGAGTGTCTGGCAGCAACATGCGTTATTCCGATCGCGATCGGATCAGGAATGAATGCAACAACAGCGATCGCATTAGCAGTACCAGTTGGATTACTCGGATCATTCGTAACCAATTTAAGAAAAGTGATCAACACATACTTTGTAGCAAAAGCAAATAAATATGCAGAAGAAGGAAATGCAGATGCTATCTGGAGATGCGCAACGATTTATCCAGCGTTATTAGCAATTCCACTACTATTCTTACCAGTGTTTATTATTAACATGGTAGGTCAGGATGTAGTAATTAACATTATGAAGGCACTTCCAACATTTGTGACACATGGATTAGAAGTAGCAGGAGGAGTTTTACCAGCCTTAGGATTCGCACTGATCATGAATATGATCGGAAAGAACAAACTGATTCCTTTCGTATTCTTAGGTTATATCGTAGTATCCGTTGGAGGAGTAAACTCATTAACAGCTGGAATCATCGCAATCTGTATTGCATTTATTACAGTATTCCAGAGACAGGAAATTGCAGAGGAGGTAAGAGAACATGAGTAATGAAATGAATACACAAGAAGAAAAGAAAGTCTTAACACAAAAAGACTTAAATAAAGCAATGTTCCGTTGGTACATGTCCGCTGAGATGCCTCTGAACTTTGAAAATATGCAGGGAATTGCATTTTGTGGAAGTATTTCACATATTTTAAAGAAATTATATACCAAAAAAGAAGATTTATCAGAAGCCTTAAAACGTCACCTATTATTATATAACTGTAATGTAACAGCAGGTGGTCTGATCCTTGGAACAACCATCGCAATGGAAGAGCAGAGAGCGAAAGATCCATCTAAGATGCCTGATATGGCAATCACAGGTTTAAAAACAGGATTGATGGGACCTGTCGCAGCTTTAGGAGACAGCTTTGACTGGGGAATAATCGGAACATTGATGAAGATCGCAGCAGCAACACTTGCGGCAGCAGGAAATCCACTGGCATTAGTCGTATTATTACTGTTCGTTGGATATTGTATTGGTGAATTGATCTTAACAACAAATATGACATACAAAAAGGGAAGAGAATCTATTAAAACGATCATGGGATCTGGTTTAATGCAGGATGTTATCTCCGGAGCCAATGTACTCGCCATGTTTATGATGGGTGCTATGACCGCTTCCATGGTAACATTAAAAACTGTGTTAAAGATCAGTACAGTCGTAGTACAGGATAAGTTAGATTCTATTTTCCCAAATGTATTCCCACTGATCGTTTTATTCTTGATCTACTGGTTGATCAGAAAGAAAAAAGTAGGAACTGGAAAGATCGTAATTGGAATCATCGCAGTTTCCATTTTGCTTTCTTTTGTAGGAATTTTCTAGAAAATTAAAGTGTCATATAGTTAAAAAGGAGATTTAAAATGAAAGTTATGAATGTTGCAGTAGTAGGAGCAGGAATCTATGGAATTAACCATGTAAATGCATATACATGGAATCCAAACACAAATTTAGTTGCAGTGTGTGACTTAAATAAAGAGATCACAGACCGCATTGCAGAACAATACAATGTAAAAACATACAATGACGTAAATGAAATGTTAGACAACGAAGAAATTGATGCTGTATCTATTGCAACACCAGATGCTTTCCACATGGACCCGGCATTAGCAGCGATCCGTCATGGAAAACCAATTCTGGTGGAGAAGCCATTAGCAACAACATCAGAAGATGCAAAGAAAATTTTAGCAGAAGCTGAAAAATACAATGTAAGAGTTGCAGTCGACTATCATAAGAGATGGGATCCAGCGGCGATCAATGTACGAAATGAACTTCAGAACGAAGAATCAGGAGCACCAATCCGTGGATATATGTGCATGGATGATATCATTGATGTTCCAACAGAATGGTTCAACTGGGCAGACAAATCAAGCCCTGTACATTTCTTAGGAACACATTGTTATGATCAGGTTCGTTGGTATATGAGATGCGAAGTAGAAGAAGTATACGCAGTAGGAACAAAGAAAGTGTTAAAAGCAAGAGGAGTTGATACATACGACTCTATCCAGGCAACACTGAAAATGGAAAATGGATGCTACTGGACAGTAGAAAATTCTTGGATCTTACCAAAAGGATTCGCAAAAAATAATGATGGAAGAACACAGATCCTGTGTGAAAATGCAATGTTTAGGATCGACTCTCAGAATCGTGGAGTAGAAATCTATAACAATAGCAAATTACGCACACCAAACTCTTATTTCATCTTAAATAACTGCGGACGACCAAGTGGATTTGGAATTGAACCAATTAACGATTTCATCTACTGTTTACAAAATGATCTTCCATTTATAGCTGATGGAAACGATGGATTACAGGCAGAATTGATCGCAGAAGCAGTCCATGAAAGTCTTGAAAAAGGTGTGGCAGTGAAATTAAAGAGAGATTAAGACTCTTTCGTCTATGACCCTATGATAAAAAGAAAAGTCTGGAAAAGTATTAGAATTTTCCAGACTTTTCTTTTTTAGGATAAACGGATCGCAGCAAGAGCTTTCTTAAATTGTACAGAAAACAAGATCGCTGTAAATGTTACTGCAATAAAATCAGCAACAGGTTCTGCCATATAAACAGCCATGGTCTGATCTGTTGTAAAAATATGAGGCATGATATAGATCAAAGGAATTAAAAGTACAAATTTTCTCATAACAGCAACAACAATAGAAGAAATTGCTTTTCCAAGAGAGTTAAATGCCATCTGGCAGGAAATCTGAATTCCAAACATAAACATAACTGCCATGTAAACACGAAGAGCCTTCTTTGTAAATATAACAAGAGCTGGATTTGAAGTAAAAATACCAGCAAACACTTGAGGGAATAACATGACGAGTCCCCATAAGATGATAGAGTAAGTCAAACTTGCCTTTAATAAGAGTAAGAAAGTACCCTTTACACGATCCGTATTCTTTGCACCATAATTATAACTCATGATCGGCTGTGCACCCTGTCCAAGTCCCTGAAGAGGAAGCATCGCAAACTGCATTACACTAGTAAGGATCGTCATTGCACCAACAGCCACATCCCCACCGTATTTAAGCAAAGAAGAGTTAAAACACACAGAGATGATACTTTCACTTGCCTGCATGATAAACAAAGAAAGTCCAAGAGCCAGACAAGGCAGGATCACAGGAGCTTTCAGTGTCAGGTTTTGTTTCTTGATACGAAGTGTCGATCTTGTCCCAAATAAGAAACTCAATACCCAGATGCAAGAACAAGCCTGAGATATGATTGTAGCCAGTGCGGCACCACGAACGCCCATATGGCATGCAAAGATAAAAATCGGATCTAAGATGATATTGATCACGGCTCCGATCAAAACAGAATACATTCCAGTTTTCGCAAATCCTTGCGCAGTGATAAATGCATTCATTCCAAGTGTTAACTGTACAAAAATCGTGCCAAGAGAATAAATATTCATATAACTGACTGCATATTCGATCGTATTCTCACTGGCTCCAAATGCCATCAAAAATGTACGGTTGCCAAAAAACATGATCAAAGTTAAGATCACAGAGATAATGATCTGCATCGTAAAACAATTTCCAAGAATATTTTCCGCAGAATCAAGATCTTTCTTACCCATCAAGATCGAAGCACGAGGGGCACCACCATTTCCAACAAGAGCGGCAAATGCCGAAATGATCATGATCAGCGGCATACAAACTCCAACTCCAGTCAGAGCTAAAGCGCCACTTCCAGGAATATGTCCGATATAAATGCGGTCAATAATGTTGTAAAGCATATTGATCATCTGAGCGGCCAAAGTCGGAATTGCCAGTCTTAAAAGCAGTTTCCCAATGGGTTCCGTTGCTAAAAATTCTTTATCATTATTCATAATAAAATTACCAAATCCTTTCTTAAGCATAAAAATTCATTTTATCACAAAAATCCGTAAAATGTATACATATATATATGTATTGTGCCAAATTTAATCGTTGATTTTTTGAAAAATAACAAGTAATATAGTTCTTTAGAACAAAAAAAGGATGTGAAATAAATATGCAGATCATAGAGACATACGGAAAATATATCGAGAAATGGGCAAATACAAATCCAGACAGAGCAAGAGTATTATTAAAACTTGGATGGGAAGCTCAGAACTTAAAATATAAATTTACACCAGACAAACGATTACTGCCAGCAGATAGATATCTTGCGCATCTGATGATGAACACGATGCTGATGCCACTTAAGAATCCTCAGGAATGTGCGATCGTCAGTATCTTTACACCATGTGAGATCTTACACGAAGCAGGATTACATCCATATAATGTAGAAGCATTTTCTTGCTATCTTTCCGCATCAAATGCAGAACGAGCATTTTTACAGCAGGCAGAGAACACAGGAATTTCAGAAACACTATGCAGCTATCATAAGACATTTTTGGGAGCGGCACAGAAGAAGATCCTTCCAAAGCCCAAATGTATCGTATACACAAACCTTACTTGCGATGCAAATTTACTAACATTCAAAACATTAGCAAAACTATATGATGTACCAGCATTTGCGATCGATGTACCGATGCAGCAAAATGAAGATAACGTCAAATATGTCGCAGATCAGATCAGAGATCTGAAAGTATTTTTAGAAAAATGTACTGGAAAGACGATTACAGAAGATGGACTAAAAGAACGAATGAGACGAAGCAAACGTACGATGGATAAGTTCATTGAATGTCAGAAAAAATCCGCAGATAAAGATATCAAAACAGATCTTGTCACACCGCTTTTTGCAGGAATGACAAATAATATTTTGTTGGGAACAAAAGAAGAAGAGAAATATGTGGATCAGTTATTAAAAGATATCGAAAAAGCACCAAAGAAAAAAGGAAAGAATATCTACTGGATGCACACGATCCCATTCTGGTCAGGTGCAGTACAGGAAGCACTGGCATTTAATGAGAATGCACAGATCGCAGGATGCGAGTTAAGTCGTACATTCGAACCTGATTTTGATCCAGAAGATCCATACGATGCGATGGCGAGAAGAATGGTCTATCATGGATTAAATGGAAGTGCGGTAAGAAGAATTGAAGCCGGAATCCGCCATGCAAAAGATGTGAAAGCAGATGGAGCTGTCTGGTTTGGACACTGGGGATGTAAACATACACTTGGAGCAGCACAGCTTGCCAAGAAGAAGTTTGAAGAAGCAGGAATTCCAATGCTGTTATTAGATGGAGATGGATGTGACCGAAGCCACGGCGGAGAAGGACAGACTTCAACAAGACTAGGAGCATTTTTAGAGATGCTTGGAGCTGAAGAAATGGAAGGTGGACAAGATGAGTAAGACATATTACGTTTGTAAATATACACCAATTGAATTATTGCAGGCATTTGGCGGGGAATGTGAGAATTTAAACCAGATGCCGGAAGGATTTGATCTCGCAGATCAGATCGCACATCCAAATATCTGTGGATTTGGAAAAGCTGTCTTAGAAGCAGTTATGACTGGGAAAGTAAAAGAACTGGTTTTAGTAAACTGCTGTGATACGATCCGAAGTGTCTATGATATTCTGGAAGACAGTGGAAAACTTGATTTTTTATATATGATCGATATGCTGCACTGTGACGGAGAATGCAGCAGGGAACGAACTGTTTTACAGTTAAAAGGACTTGCAAGAGCCTATGGAGCCTACAAAGGATCTGAATTTGATCAAAAGAAATTTGTTGAAGCATTTAAAGAACCAGAAAAGCAGAAAGAACCATATATCAGTGTTCTTGGGGCAAGAATGGGAAATGAATTATATGAAATGGTCAAAGAATCCATGCCATATTCAGTGGAGAATGATACTTGTGTCAATAACCGAAGCGTCGGTGAAGTAAAGCCACCAAAGACAGATGATTTTAATGAATTAATGGAATGGTATGCAGCAGAACTTTTAGGACAGACACCTTGTATGCGTATGATGGATAACAGCGGAAGAAAACGTTTGTATAATGATCCAAACTTAAAAGGGATCATTTACCATACGGTCAAATTTTGTGATTTCTACAGTTTTGAGTATGCACAGGTAAAACAAAACATTACAGTGCCATTATTAAAGATCGAGTCAGACTATACAGTGCAGAGCAGCGGACAGTTACTGACAAGATTAGAAGCATTTGCAGAAAGCATGAATATGGACAATTTAGAAAGTGGTGAGAAGAAAATGGGAAAAGGATATTTTGCAGGAATCGACAGCGGATCTACAAGTACAGACGTTGTTATTTTGAATAAAGATGGAGAAATCGTGACAGGAATCATTCTGCCAACAGGTGCTGGAGCAGCGATGGGAGCAGAACGAGCTTTGGAAGAGGCCCTAAAACAGGCAAAACTTCAGAGAGAAGATATCGATGCTATGGTAACAACAGGATATGGAAGAACGGCAATCACCGATGGAGATAAAAGTATCACAGAGATCACATGCCATGCAAGAGGAGCACATTTCTTAAATCCAGAAGTGAGAACGGTCATTGATATCGGTGGACAGGACAGCAAGGTCATTCGTCTTGACGAAAATGGAGCGGTTGCAAACTTTGTTATGAATGATAAATGTGCAGCTGGAACCGGACGATTTTTAGAGATGATGGCGAGAACAATGGAAATGGATCTGGACCAGATGAGTGAAGCAGGACTTACATACAAAGAAGATATCACAATCTCCAGTATGTGCACGGTATTTGCAGAATCAGAAGTCGTATCCTTGATCGCGCAGAACAAAGAAACCGATGACATTGTTCACGGATTAAATAAAGCCGTTGCATCCAAAACAGCAGCTCTTGCAAAACGAGTTGGAGGAGAAGAACGCTATATGATGACAGGTGGTGTATCTAAGAATAAAGGTCTGGTAAAGACACTGGAAGAAAAACTTGGAACAACTCTTGTGATCAGTGATAAAGCTCAGTTATGCGGGGCACTTGGAGCAGCCTTATTTGCAATGGATATGGTTCAGAAGTAACAAAAGTATGCTATGATAAAGAAAAATAGCTTTGAGAGAAAAGAGTGAATCATAGATGAAAGAATACTACCGAATCGGTGAGACGGCAAGTCTGATGGGAATTACAACCCAGACTTTGCGGTTTTACGATAAGATCGGACTCGTGAAACCGATAAAGATCGATCCAAGAACCGGATATCGTTATTATGCATATGAACAATTTCATTTTATCGACAGGATCAAATATTTACAAAGTCTTGGAATGCCACTTGATGATATCAAAGAAGTCATGCTTAGTAAGAAAGTCGAGCGGTTACTTCCATTTCTTGACCAGCAGAAGAAAGTCTTAGAAGAAGAAAAAAAGATCCGTCATCAGATCGAGATGGTTGACTGGTACAAAGATTATTTTACCTATATGGAGCGAAATGAAGATGCACCATGTGTCATGCATTTAAAAGAACGATATTATCTGCAGGTTCCATGCTATAAAAGAGATCTCCTGGCAGACATGGAGATCCGTCTTGCGAAGGAAAAAAGTGAGCAGGGAATTGATAATGCTATGTACTTAAGACAGTATGGATACAAGATTTCTTACTCCAAATTTTGCGAGCAAAAATTCCGGCCGGATTACTATTTTATTTACTTAAATGAGAAAGTAAAAGATGCACCAAATATCTTAAAGCTCCCAGAAGGAGATTATCTGTGCTTTCGGGAAAGAATCTTAGAAGAGGCATGGAATCCTCAAAGGATCATCAGTTATTTTCAGGGAAAGGCAAAGCCAGAACTGATGCTTGCGATGGAATATGAGGATAATCTTGATAATTATGCTCATGCCAATTATGAAATACAGATTTTACTAGAAAAAAACTAGGAAATAGCTTGACATTATTCTTACAATAAGGTTTAACATAAATTATGATAAAAATGATAAGGAAGGATACAGAAAATGAGGTTCTGTATCTTTTTTCATTTCTGAATTTATCATGAAAGCAACAAATTACAAAGGAGGATAAAACAAAAATATATGAATGGACTATTACTTGTAATTCAGACGATTTCAGATTTCCTGTGGGGAACGCCAATGACAATCGCACTGATCGGAACAGGACTTTATTTATCAATTAAATTTAAGTTCCGTTACATCACAAAGATCAAATTCCATTTCCAGAATACATTTGGAAAGATGTTCAAAGGAAAAGGTGAGGGAGAAGGAACGGTATCTGGATTTGCAGCAGCCTGTACGGCAATGGCAAACACGATCGGTGTTGGAAATATTGGTGGTGTCGCAACTGCCATCACAATGGGAGGTCCGGGAGCGATCTTCTGGATGTGGATCTCTGCACTGCTTGGAATGTCTACAAAAGCATGTGAGATCATTCTTGGACAGAGATACCGAGTGAAATATGAAAACTCTATGGACGAATATATGTGTGACCGTTCTTTCGTTATGAAAAATGCATTAGGATGGAAAAAAGGGAGCATTTATTCTTGCAATCTGCTGTTTTGTACTTGGACCATGGACATGCTGTGTTCAGACAGAATCAGTCGTGAATTCCTTAAAAGAAGCATTTGGGATCAAACCATTATTTGCGATCATTGTATTAGGAATCACTTGCTTCTTAACGATCGCAGGTGGATTAAAGAGAATTTCTTCTGTTATGGAACGAATCGTGCCATTTATGGCAATGTTATATATCCTTGGTGGAATCGGAATTCTTTTGATGAATATCAATGCAGTACCAGGAGCCGTTGCACTGATCTTTAAGAGTGCGTTTACACCAATGGCAGGAGTCGGTGGATTTGCTGGAGCGACAGTGAAAGAGGCGATGCGTTACGGAATCGCCAGAGGATTATACTCAAACGATGCTGGAACAGGATATGGAATCGTTGCACATGCAGCAGGGATCACAGACCACCCAGTTCGTCAGTCATCTTGGGGATGGGGAGAAGTATTCTTAGATACGATCGTTGTATGTTCTGTTACAGCATTATCATTGATCCTTACAAACTCATATATTGACTATCCAAACGTAACCAGTGCACAGCTTACAACGGTAGCATTTAAGGTGGCATACGGAAATATTGGAGGATATTTCTTATCCCTGGCGATCACAGTCTTTGCATGGACAACGATCATTGGAATGTATTATTCTTGTGCCAAATCTGTAAATTATGCATTTGGGGATTCCAATGCAAATAAGATTGCAACACCAATTTATATGGTATATTACATGCTTCCATGTTTATTATTTTATAATATCAAAGCCGATCTTTTATGGGCAGCAACCGACTTGTTAAGTGCAGTTTATGTCATTGTCACATTGATCTTTATTTACAGCAAACGAAAAGAGATCATGCGACTATATAATGATTTTTGGGATCGTTTTATTCCAGCATTAAAAAGAGGAGAACATCCAGAAAAAGTATCTTATGAAACAGTCGAAGAAAAAGGAGATGTTTTATGATGAAGAATTCTATTGAAAACATCATCAAAGAAAATAAGATCATGGTCATTGATGGCTCTATGTCCACACCACTGGAAAATAGGGGAGTTTCCCTGAATTCCAAGTTATGGACAGCTAAGATCTTAGCGGAACAGCCAGAACTGATCAAACAGGTTCACAAAAATTACTTCAAAGCAGGAGCAGACTGTGGGATCACATGCAGCTATCAGGCATCCATTCCAGGACTTATGGAAAATGGATATACGTTAGAAGAAGCAGAAAATTTGATACGCAGTGCTGTTAAGATTTTTTGTGAAGCAAGAGATGAATGGTGGGAAGAAGAAGAAGGACGTGAAGCTGGAAGAGCGTGGCCACTGTGTCTAGGTGCAGCAGGACCATATGGAGCATATTTAGCAGATGGGTCCGAATACCGTGGAAATTATGATATTACAGATGAACAATTAAAGGAATTTCACAAAAGAAGAGTCGAACTGTTACATGAAGCAGGAGCAGATATCATTTTATTTGAAACAGTACCATCTCTAAAAGAAGCTAAAGTTGAGGCAGAAATTGCTGAAGAATATGGATATGATTACTGGATCAGTTTCTCATGTCTAAGTGGAAATATCATCTGCGAAGGAACACCGATCGCAGAATGTGCAACAACATTTGCAAAAGGATATCCTCATTTAAAAATGATCGGTGTCAACTGTACAAAACCAGAATATATCACAGGATTGATCCATAAGATCAAAGAAAACTGTGATATTCCGATCGGAGTTTACCCAAACAGCGGGGAAGAGTACGATGCAGTGAAGAAAGTCTGGTTTGGCAAACAGTCAGCCCTGTCATTTGAACAATACGCATACAATTATATGAAATCTGGAGCAAGTGCAGTTGGAGGATGTTGTACAACCGTAGCAAAACATGTAGAGGAAGTCGTAAGAGCCAAAAAACGGTTTTCTGAAGAACAAAAATAGCTGAAAAAAATGAAATCATAAAAACGACCTCAGGATAATCTCTAAATAGATTGTCAGAGGTCATTTTTTTCTTTATAATGAGTATATTGGAAATCTAAAAAGAGAAGGAAAATATATGGATAAAAAGAAAAGATTAATTCAGTTAACAGAAGGAATATTACTCTGTTGTGTGATCGTTGTCATGACGTTACTCTGCATAGGAATCATAAAAAAAGAGGTAAAGAATACAAAAGGAAAATTAACAGAGACAACTGGGTGGTATCGAATACAAGATAATAAAAAAGTGCAAGTAGATCTAAATCAGAAGATAAAGGCAGATCCGCAAGGAAAACTTGTACTATATAATGATACGATTGCCCAGAAATACAAAGGATATCTGATGACAACAAAGGCAGCAAAATATTCTGTCAGAATTTATGCTGGAGATCAGTTGATCTATCAATACAGTGATTCTAATTTTCATCGCAATGATCAAATGAAATCTAAATTAAGCTGCGATGCGAGAATCCCAGAACAGGGAAAAAAAGGAACCGTTATCAAGATCATATATCAGAACGGAAGCAACGGAATCTATGACCTTGATGATATTTTAGTTGGACGTGGAGATGTAGTTATGGGATTTCATGTTCAACAGGAAATAGTCGGTATCGTGATGATCGCGATCATGTTTTTCTTAAGTTTTGTAGCGTTGATCACTGGAATTTATCTGAAGCATTTTAAATTAAACAGCACCAGATTCTTAAACATAGCAGCATTTCTGGCACTAAGTGGGATCTGGTTTTTGTCAGATTCAGCATTAGCACAGGAATATACATCATTTCCGGCACTGACAGGAATGATTTCTTTTTATGCATTTATGCTGATGTCAGTACCGATGGTTCATTTTGTAAAAAATACACTGAAGTTTGAAAAATATAAAGTCTTAGATGTGATCAATTTGTTATTTTATGTGAATGCGTTGATTCAGGGAATTTTAAACAAATGTTTGAAAATCCATATGGTCCATATGCTGTTCGTAACACATGTGCTCTTGTTCATTGCAGTAATGACCATTGTTGTTTTGATGATAGAAGAATACCGAAGAACAAAAGATAGCGAACTTAAGATCATTATGAATGCCTTTGGGATCATGGCCGTTGCAGGGGTATTATCATTATGCATGTACTGGAAACTTGAGATTCCTTTTTATGGAACCATTTTTGAAGTGGGTGTTTTAATCTTTGAACAGTTGTTATTAACTAGTATTTTTGTAAATCTTGTTGAACAGGCGAAAACAAGATCTGAGCTTGAAGTTTATGAAAGACTTCTAAAAGAAGATCGTATGACAGGTATTAATAACAGGACTGCATTCGAGGAACAGCTTCAAGACATTGAGGATCACGCACAAGATTACGATAATGCTGCATTGATCTTTATGGATGTAGATGGATTAAAAAATACAAACGATCTTTATGGACATAATGCAGGGGACGAACTGATCATTTCTGCGGCGCTATGTATAAAAAATGTATTTGCAACATATGGAAAATGTTACAGGATCGGCGGGGATGAATTTTGTGTGCTTATTTTTGATTCAATAGAGAATATGGATGAATTATTGAAACAAATGGATCAAGAGATCATAAAGTATAATAGAAATAACAGATATTATCTTTCAATTACAAGAGGGGTAAGTTTCTTAAAAGATACAGAAGGAAAACAGAAGAAGATCAGTGATTGGAAATATGAGGCCGATCAGGATATGTATTGTAACAAAAAGAGGAGAAATAGAAATGACAGATTATAATATAGATTTTTTGATCGCAGGACTTGTATTTTTAATATTTCTGTTGATTCATTTTCAGCGTTATAAAAAACTGAATAATATCAGTGGAAGAACATTCTGGTTCTTAATTATTGCAGGAATATTTGATATCATATTTGATCTGTTAAGCTCCATACTATTGGTAAAAAGTAATCCTGCTTATAATTCATGGATGATCTTTTTTTCCACGATGCTTTATATCCTGCAGATGATCGTTGTATATATTTTCTATAATTATACACAGGCATTAAGACACTGTGATGAAGATATAAGAACAAGAAATATAAAGATCATGGCAGTACCAATACTATGTATGGAAGTAGCTATCGTGACCAATGTTTTACATAAACAGTTTTTTTATTGTAATGAACAGGGGCAGTATGTTCATGGAAAAGCATATTTGGTAACATATATTTTTACATTGATCTGTATAGCTGCTGTCATTATAAATTGCTTTATCAATCAGGAAGAATATCAGAAGAATGAGCTTCGGGCGATCAAGGAATTCCTTGGAGTTGCATTGGTCTGTGTTACGATACAGATGAAATTTCAATCTGTATTAATGACAGGATTTGGGTTATCCTTAGGGATTACGATCTTATTTTGGGCACTTTATAATCCACAGTTATATATAGACAGCCTGACCGGATTGTATTCTAAAGGCTATTTCAGGAGATGGTTTCCAGAGCAGATCAAGAGAAAGAAGGAACTTCATCTGCTTATGATCGATTTGTGGAAACTAAAACAAGTTAATAAGCTATATGGAGTTACAACAGGAGATGAATTGCTGATCCAGATCGCAGAATACCTTCACAAGATTAATGAAGCAAACCATGTTTTCAGGATTCATGGGAATCGTTTTTTTGTGTTCACAACATCATTGATGGATTATGAAACGAATAAAGATGCGATCATGAAACTATTTAAACGACCTTTTAAAGTAAAAGGGGAACGAATTCCTTTTTCCGCTGCGATATGTGGAATCATCAACGTTCAAGAAGTCAAAGAGATTGATGTATTGATCGATTATCTGGAATATCTGGTACAGTTAAAACCTAAATCAGACAGAACGATACTGATTCAGAATGATCAACATACAAAAGAAGGATTTCTTTATGAACAGGAAGTTAAAAAATATATGGCGACAGCAATTGAAGAGGATCTTTTTGAAGTATATTATCAGCCACTGTATGATCTAAAAGAAAAAAGATATCGTACAATGGAAGCATTAAGCCGATTGAGACATCCGTCACTTGGAATGATCTCACCAGAAGTTTTTATCGGAATTGCAGAGAAACATGGACAGATCGCAAAGCTTGGGTATCTTCAATTCCGAAAGGTCTGTAAGTTCATAAAAGAACATCCACAGATCATGGAAAAGATTGAAAGTATAAAGTATAATCTGTCTCCATTGGAATTATTAAAATCAGGATATAGCAAAAAACTGCTCCGTACGATCGAAGAGTTTGACATACCGTTTTCGTATTTTCAATTTGAGATTACAGAAACTGTTGCGACAGAGTATAGTGAAGCATTGTATCAGACGATCGCAGATTTCAAAAAGTCAGGAATTCAGATCTGCCTAGATGATTTTGGATCTGGATATGCGAATCTAAATACGGTACTAAAACTACCATTTTCAACGATCAAACTGGATCGCTCTTTGCTAAATGGAATCTGCTATGATGACCAGGTCGCATTATTATATAAAAATATTGTTGCAGTCATGCAGAATCTGGGACATAAAGTCGTAGCAGAAGGAGTGGAAACTCAGGAAGAGATCGACCTGTTAAAACAATGGGGTGTTGATCTTGTACAAGGATATTATTATACAAAACCATTAGATTCAGAGCAGATCATTCATAAATTAGAGAAAGATGTTTGTTAGGACATCATCATTTTTATAATAGCAGTAGAAGCAAAAAAGAAGTTTTGTTTCTGCTGCTATTATTTTCTTTAAATTCTTGTGAAAATAGAACAAGTACAAAAAATTGATGACATGTTTGGAAAGCGTACAAAAGAAAATTGATTTCAAGCCGGAGGTTGCACTGATCTTAGGATCTGGACTTGGAGATTTCGCAGATGGGATTAAGATTGAGCAGATGATCGATTACACAGACATTGAAGGATTCCCAGTGTCTACAGTCAAAGGACACAAAGGACGTTTTGTATTTGGTTATGTAGAAGAAACTCCAGTTGTGATCATGCAGGGAAGAGTTCATTATTATGAAGGATATGATATGACAGATGTTGTGCTTCCAACAAGATTAATGGGAATGATGGGAGCAAAGAAAATCCTTCTTACAAATGCAGCAGGTGGTTATAATCCAAATTATAAACCAGGAGATTTTATGATGATCACAGATCATATCACAACAGGAATCCCAAGTCCATTGATCGGACCAAATGCCAATGAATTAGGAACAAGATTCCCAGATATGAGTGAAGTATACAGCAACAGATTTCAGGACGTGATCAGAAACTGTGCAAAAGAATGTGATATCGAACTTCAGGAGGGTGTATACGTACAGTTTAGTGGACCAAACTACGAAACACCAGCAGAAGTAAAACTCGCTCAGATCTGGGGTGGAGATGCAGCAGGAATTTCCAAGGGAGAATTAAATCACAAAGAAGTACAGGAAACAGCGGACAAAGTCGCAAAATCTTTTAAAGAATTAGTTGCGAAAGTTGTTGTAAATATGTAAAGATAAATTTAAGAAAAGTAAGAGACATCAGAAAGGAAAGAAAGCAAAATGAGACGATTTGTAATGAAAGGAAACATCTGTTACAGCAATGACAACAAAGAACTTTATGTCATAGAAAATGGATATGTAGTCAGTGAAGATGGGATATGTCAAGGAGTCTACGAACAACTGCCAGAAAAGTATCAGATGATACCATGTTATGACTATACAGACAGACTGATCATTCCTGGATTTACAGATCTTCATGTTCATGCACCGCAGTATTCATTTAGAGGTTTAGGAATGGACCTTGAATTGTTAGACTGGCTAAATACTCATACCTTTGTGGAAGAAGCGAAATATCAGGAACTAGCATATGCCGAGAAAGCATACGATATTTTCGCAGATGATATGAGAAAGAGTGCTACGACAAGAGCCTGTGTATTTGGAACGATCCATAATGAGGCAACTTTACTTTTGATGGAGAAGTTAGAAGAAGCCGGGATCAAAGGATTCGTTGGGAAAGTTAACATGGACAGAAATAGTCCAGATTACTTATGTGAAGCTAGTGCAGCACAGTCAGCCAAAGATACCGAAGAATGGATCAAAGCCTCCAAACAATTTGAAAATATCCGTCCGATTTTAACACCAAGATTTATTCCAACATGTACGGATGAACTAATGGAAGAATTATCAGATCTGCAGAAGAAATATGATCTTCCAATGCAATCACATCTGTCAGAAAACTTTGGTGAAATTGCTTGGGTGCAGGAACTTTGCCCGGACACTTCTTTCTACGGAGAAGCCTACAATAAATATGGGATGTTCGGAAATGATTGCAAAACGATCATGGCACACTGTGTACACAGCACAGAAGATGAGATCAAGATGATGAAAGATCAAGGAGTATTTATCGCTCATTGCCCAGAGTCAAATACAAACCTTTCCTCCGGGGTAGCTCCGATCCGAAAATATCTTGATATGGGAATGAAAATAGGTCTTGGAAGCGATGTGGCAGCAGGTTCTACATTATCCATGTTTACAGCAATGTCTATGGCGATCCAGTGCTCCAAACTTCGCTGGAGACTTTCAGATCAGGAATTAAAACCATTAAATATTGAAGAAGTATTTTATTTAGCGACAAGAGGAGGCGGAGAATTTTTTGGCAAAGTAGGAACTTTTGAAAAAGGATATGAATTCGATGCAGTCGTATTAGACGATTCAAGTCTTCGACACCCGCAAGAGTTAACAGTGAAAGAACGATTAGAACGAATGATCTATCTTGCAGATGATCGAAATGTAGTTGCAAAATTTGTAAATGGAAAGAGTGTTCCGAGGGATAAAGATGGAGACGAAACAGCAATTTTTGGAGGAAATCAATAAAGTCAAAGGAAGCAAAAGAGATTACTTAAATAAGTTATTTCAATATGTATCAGAAGCAGTCATCCGGGCGGCGGTACATAAAAATGTAAAAAAAGATGAGTTTATTATTCGAGCAGGAGAGCCATGCGATACTGTCTATATCATCTTAAAAGGCGATGTTGCAGGGGTAGATTATCAAAAATTAGGAAAAGTATATTATTTTATGGATTTCGCAAAGATGTATATTGTAGGAGATTTTGAAATTTTTTCCGAAGATACAAATTATAATGTTTCCATCTGTGAATCTAAAGATAGTGAGCTGTTAGCAATTCCAGCATCGATCTACTGGAAATGGATCAAACATGATGAAAATGCATTGCTGTTAAGAATAAAAAATATAATGACCATTTTGACATCAGAAAAAGCAAGTGATCGAAAATATATGTTTATGAGTTGCAAATCCGTTCTATGATCGCTGGTGTATTCGTAAGTTTAATGAGTGCATTGATCGTCAGCATGGTAACACTTTTTTAAATTCATTTAAATGAAGCATCAGATATTAGATAAAATATGAAACAGCATCCGCATGTATTCCAGCAGCTTATGTAAAACAGGCAGCCGAATATGTAGAGGGAAAACTTCCAATTTGTACAGTTATCGGTTTCCCGAATGGTTACCATACAACGGCGGTTAAAGTGTTCGAGACAAAGAATGCGATCGCAAATGGTGGAAAACGGCGCCAGTGAGATCGACATGGTCATTAACATTGGATTTTTGAAAGACGGAAGATATGAAGAAGTAGAAGAAAAGATCAAAGCAGCTGGTGGAATTTCAAGTTTTGATGATGCAGAAAAATTCATTAGTCTTGGAGCGAGCCGTTTAGGAACAAGCCGTTTGATCAAGATCATGAAAAATACAGACAATGGTGCAGGATACTAATTTCAGAAAATGAGGAATTAAAAAATGAGTATAGCATTAATGATTGAACTTTTTGGATATATCGGATGCATTTTTGTTATCATTTCTATGCTGATGACATCCGTAGTAAAACTAAGAGTGATCAATACGGTCGGTAGCTCTATATCTGCAGTCTATGCAATGATCGGACATTCCTACCCATTGGCGGTGGTCAATGCCAGCCTTGTGGTGATCAATATTTATAATCTGATCAAGTTAAATAAAGCAGATGGAAATCACTATGATATGATTCGTGGGAACAAAGAAGATTCCTACTTAACATATTTTATAAAACACTATAAAGAAGATATGAAAAAATACTTCTTAGAGAACACCTTGGAGCTTTCAGCAGCAGATACAATATATACAGTCTGCTGCGAGGGGGTTCCAGCCGGAGTATTAGCGGGAAAGAAAGAAGGAGATGCGTTAGAGATCAGCTTTGACTACACAACACCAACCTACAGAGACTGCTCCGCAGGACGTTTCCTTTATGCGAAATTAGCAGAAGAGGGATATAAGAAATTTATCTGTAAGAAAGTGACAGAAGGACATAAAAGTTATCTTGAAAAAATGGGATTTGTGAAAGAAAACGGCGTTTATGTAAAGAACGCATAGTACAAAAATTATTAACTAACACTGTTTAACATATACACCTTCAGTTTTGATTTATTGGATTTATTATCTGTAAACTTTAGGTATCTTAGAAAAACGAAATAAAAGAATCGAAGATCCAGAACCATTGAAATTTTGCCGTCATTTTGACTGGTTCGCAGCAAATTTGGTGCATTGTCTGAGCGAAGCGAGTTATGCAAGGAAAATTTGCGAATCAGCGACCGGTCAAAATGGCGAGTAAAATTTCTGGTCTGGATCTTCGATTCTTTTATTTCGTTTTTCTAAGATACGGAAAGACTACAGTGAATCAAACCAACAATCACAAATTAATCAGATTCTACTTCGCATGTAAATCCAGCATCCGTGATCGTCTTGATCGTATCTTGAATTCCCTGTCCATCTGCAGTCAGATATCCTGAAGCAAAGATAGAATTCACAACGGTCAATATTCTTTTTCTCTTCCTTTAAAATAAATTTCACGTCCAGCGGCACAGCGGATATCAGATGTTGGAACCAGTAATCTTGCCAGACATAATACTTTCAGGCAGTATTCTGGTGTCAAGTTTGAAGTATCTCTATCTTGCAGAGGTGTTCCTTTGATCGGAATTAAGAAGTTGATCGGAAGTGCTTCTGGATTGATTTCTTTCAGATCCAATAACATATCAACAACATCTTCCTTACTCTCGCCCATACCAATGATACCACCGCTGCAGATTTCAAATCCAAGGTCCTGTAACATATGAATGTTGTTTACACGCTGTTCGTATGTATGTGTTGTACAGATATTTGGATAATTGGAACGGCTTGTATTTAAGTTATGGTTGATACGGTCTAATCCAGCTTCTTTTAACATTAAGGCCTGCTTCTTTGTTAAAAATCCGATAGAGCAGCATAAATGTGTACCCTCTTCTTTCATCTTACGAATTTTAGAAGCAAGTTCTTCAATCTCATCATCGCTGAATTTCATACCGCTTAATCCGATACAATGACGGGAAAGTTTATGATCATGGACAAATGTGTTATCTCCATATAATTTTTCATCATCGACCCATTTATATTTTTCAATATCTGCATGGGAACGACAGGATTGTGCGCAGTAAGCACAGTTCTGGGAGCAGTTTCCGCTTCTGGCGTTTGTTAAAAGATGAATGCTTACATGGTTCCCTTTATATTTTTTACGAAGTGCTCCGGCACGTTCGATCAGTTCATTTAATTGTTCATCAGGTGTATTTAAGATCGCGATGGCTTCTTCACGGGTTAAATTTTGTTCTGAATTCATATAATATATACCTTCCTTTATTTAAATTCGAAATATCTTATTAATCTGAACTTTAGCATGGAAAAAAACAATTGTCAACACGGTGAGTAGATTTGGTTAACGATAATAGAGATAATAAAATAACGATTGACATTCATTTTTATTCTCTGTATAATACTAAAAAGTTAGGAAGCTAACCATTTTGAAAAGAAAGGGATGAGTGAATGCAGGATATAAATGATAAGATCAATAACATGCACATGGGAAAACTGATTCATATGTTATCACATGAGATGAAGAGGAATCAGCCAATTGATAAAGTGATCAAGGCTGATCTTACCATCATGCAGAAACATATTTTAAAGTTTATTTTATTAGAAACAATGCATAAAGATCTTTATCAAAAAGACATTGAAGAAGAATTTCAGATCCGCAAATCAACTGTGACAGGATATGTACAGTTGATGGAGAAGAATGGATATCTGACAAGAGAAAGTGTCAAAGGAGATGCTAGAAAGAAACGGCTGGTACCAACAGAGAAAGCCGAAGGATTAAGACAGGCAATCTTGGAAGATATTAAGCTTAGTGAAAAAAGAATGGAAAAAGGCATTCCTGAGGAAGATGTCATAACATGCAAACATGTTTTATATCAGGTATTACAAAATCTTATAGAAAAACACAAGGAGGAAGGAAAGAAAGATGAATAAGACCCTATTAAAATCAGTCCGAGAATACAAAAAACAATCCATACTTGCTCCAATCCTGGTAATTCTTGAGGTACTGATGGAAGTTTTGATTCCGATGGAGATGGCAAATATCATTGATATCGGAATGACAAGCGGAGATTTACATTATATTATCCAGCGAGGAGTGATCCTGGTTGTTATGGCAATGTTATCCCTGTTTTTCGGGATTTCAGCTGGAAATATGGCAGCCGTTGCAGGTGCTGGATATGCAAAGAACTTAAGACACGATATATTCTACAAAGTGCAGGAGTTCTCATTTAAGAATATCGACCACTTTGCAACATCAGGACTTGTCACACGTATGACAACAGATATTACAAATATCCAGATGGCCTATATGATGAGTATCCGACTACTTGCCAGAGCACCGATCATGATCATTTTATCATTGGTAATGACATTAAAGTACAGTGTGAAAGTAGCGATACTATTTTTGATCGTGATTCCATTACTAGGAGGAACATTGATCTTTATTGCAAAAAAAGCACATCCACACTTTATCAAAGTATTTGATGAATATGATATCTTAAATAATTCCGTACAGGAAAATGTAAACGCATCCCGTGTGGTAAAAGCATTTGTACGTGAAGATTATGAAATCGATAAATTCCACGGAATTTCCAAGTATGTATATACACTGTTTACAAAAGCAGAAAAGATCGTTGCATGGAACTCACCAGTTATGCAGTTTACAATGTATGTTGTTATACTTCTGCTTGTAGCAATCGGTGGAACAGGGATCATCCATGGAACAATGGGAACTGGAGAATTAACAAGTATCATCGTATACGCATTACAGATCATTGGTTCTCTGATGATGGTAACCTTCGTATTCGTAATGATCATGATCGCAGAAGCATCTACAGACCGTATTACAGAAGTTTTGGAAGAAGTACCAGAAATGCAGGATAAAGTAGATGCAGTAACAGAAGTGAAAGACGGAGAGATCATCTTTGATCATGTAAACTTCAGTTATGCAGGAGAAGGTGGAAATCTTTCCTTAAAAGATGTTGATCTTCATATCAGATCCGGACAGACGATCGGAATCATCGGTGGAACAGGTAGTGCAAAATCTACATTAGTACAGTTGATCCCAAGACTTTACGATGTTACAGAAGGATGTGTCAAAGTTGGCGGCATTGATGTCCGTGATTACAACTTAGAAGCATTAAGAGACCAGGTATCCATGGTACTCCAGAAGAATGTATTATTTACAGGAACAATTTACGATAATATCCGTTGGGGAGATGAAAATGCATCCGATGAAGAAGTTCAGAGAATGTGTAAATTAGCACAGGCAGACGGGTTTGTAAATGAATTTCCAGCTGGATACAATACACAGATCGTACAGGGTGGAAACAATGTTTCTGGTGGACAGAAACAGAGATTGTGTATCGCAAGAGCGTTATTAAAGAAACCAAAGATCTTGATCTTAGATGATTCCACAAGTGCGGTTGATACAAAGACAGATGCATTGATCCGTAAGGCATTCCGTGAAGAAATTCCGAATACAACAAAGATCATCATCGCACAGAGAGTATCTTCCATCGAAGATGCAGACCAGATCATCGTATTAGATGATGGAAAGATCATGGGTGTTGGAACATCCGAAGAATTATTAAAGACAAATGATATTTACAGAGAAGTCTATGAATCACAGGTGAAAGGGGGAGAAGACGATGAGTAAAAGACCAGAAAAGACGATCAACAAAAATACGGCGAAGACAGCAAAACGTCTTTTAAAATATGTAACAGATACTTATAAATTACAGTTTATTCTCGTGTTTGTCTGCATTTTCATCAGTGCAGCAGCTTCTGTATCTGTATCTTTATCATTGAAATTTATGCTCGATGACTTCATCCTGCCTTTGGTTGGACAGAGCAATCCAGATTTCACAAATTTTTACCACGCAATGATCGTCCTTGGATGCATCTTTGCAGCAGGTGTCATTGCAACATTTATTTATACAAGGATGATGGTATTTATCGGACAAGGAGTCCTAAAACGTGTCAGAGACGATATGTTTGAACATATGCAGACATTACCGATCCGTTATTTCGACCAGAATACAAATGGTTCGATCATGAGTTTATACACAAATGATACAGACACATTAAGACAGATGATCAGCCAGGCAATTCCTCAGGCATTGATGTCATTTTTCACGATTATTGTAACATTTATTTCTATGTTAGTATTAAGTCCGATTTTAACGATTCTTGCAGTTGTTGTTATCGGAATCATGATCACGGTAACAAAAGCGATTGGTGGAAACAGCGGAAAATACTTTATCCGACAGCAAAAATCATTAGCCGATGTGACAGGATTTATCGAAGAGAGAATGAATGGACAGAGAGTTGTCAAAGTCTTTAACCACGAACGTAAATCAGAAGAAGAATTTGACAAGTTAAACGAATCTCTGTTTGAAAGTGCTGCAAATGCCAACAAATATGCAAATATCATGGGTCCAGTTGTAGGTAATATCGGAAACCTTCAATTTGTATTAACAGCGGTATTAGGTGGTGTGTTAGCTATTGAAGGTATTGGAGGGATCACATTAGGTGTCATGGCATCATACCTTCAATTTACAAAGAGTTTCACACAGCCATTTATGCAGGTCGCACAGCAGTTTAACTCTATTGTAATGGCACTTGCAGGTGCAGAAAGGATCTTTGCCCTGATCGATGAAGAACCTGAGACAGATGAGGGATATGTAAGATTAGTAAATGCGAAGAAAGATGAAAATGGAAACATTATCGAATGTGAAGAAAGAACAGGAATGTGGGCATGGAAACATCCACACTCTGCAGATGGGTCTGTAACATATACAGAATTAACTGGCGATGTAAGATTTGAAGATGTAACGTTTGGTTACAACGAAGATAAAACCATCCTTCATGACATTAGTCTGTTCGCAAAACCAGGACAGAAGCTAGCATTTGTAGGATCCACAGGAGCCGGAAAAACAACGATCACAAACCTGATCAACCGCTTCTATGACATTCAGGATGGTAAGATTCGTTACGACGGAATCAACATCAAGAAGATCAAAAAAGACGACTTAAGACGTTCCTTAGGAATTGTATTACAGGATACACACCTGTTTACAGGAACGATCAAAGACAATATCCGCTACGGAAATTTAGCGGCAACCGACGAACAGATCTACGAAGCAGCCAAATTAGCACACGCAGACCAGTTCATCAAAATGCTTCCAGATGGTTACGACACTGTGATCAGCGGAGACGGAGAAGGATTATCTCAAGGACAGAGACAGTTACTATCCATTGCCAGAGCAGCCGTAGCCAACCCACCAGTACTGATCTTAGATGAAGCAACATCAAGTATTGATACAAGAACAGAAAGCATTGTACAGCGAGGAATGGATAACCTGATGAAAGGTAGAACTGTATTTGTAATCGCCCATCGACTATCTACGATCCGAAATAGTGATGCGATCATTGTACTTGAACATGGTAAGATCATTGAACGTGGAGATCATGAAGATCTTATTAAGAATAAAGGAACCTACTATCAATTATATACTGGTAAGTTGGAACTGTCTTAAATTTGTGATTGGCCAACTGTAGATTTTGAGTATATGATAAAAAATAAATAAACGATCGAAAGAGCAGCTAGAGAATTTTCCTCACGTTTTTTACAGATCGCTGATTCGTCGGCTTTCCTTGCGTAACTCGCCTTCAAGGGTATTCAAAACAGAAACTCTTTGAGGCTCAGACAACGCACCAAGCCGGCTGCGAATCCGTAAAAAACGTGGCAAAATTCTAATGCT
>OGOL01000736.1_pt1 | contig 35671 bp, 34 predicted proteins | sample 1552641 | NCBI WGS metagenome assembly OGOL01 (sample SAMEA2580140, study PRJEB22360) | human gut metagenome | biome: human gut; feature: human-associated habitat; material: faeces | place: Denmark | collected 2008/2010 | reverse complement strand
AATTCCCGGAAGCAAATCCATGGCTCACAGCAGCTGAGGACTTCGCTGTAGGAAATGTAGTTAAAGGTAAAGTTGCACGTATGACAGACTTCGGTGCATTCGTAGAGCTTGCACCTGGTGTAGATGCACTTCTTCATGTATCCCAGATTTCCAGAGAGCACGTTGCCAAACCTTCAGACGTACTTTCCATCGGACAGGAGATCGAAGCTAAGGTTGTTGACTTCAACGGCGAAGACAAGAAAATCAGCCTGAGCATGAAAGCTCTTGAGGCACCGGCTGAGGAAGCTACAGAAGAATAATTAAGAGAATACTCATAAATATTCAGCAACCGGCTTTGTATGAGGATGATCATACAGAGCCGGTTGATTGTTTTTTTAGATTACGAATGTGGTCAGCAGTTACAGGAGCATCAGAAATGCTGCAGACAGTCAGGAAGGAATTATAGGATGTCCATAAAAGGAATTTATGATATACACTGTCATATTGTACCCGGTGTAGACGATGGAGCCACAGATATAGGAGAAACCGTAAAATTACTCCGGATGGAATATGAACAGGGCGTGCGGACGGTTATTGCAACTCCCCATTTCCGCTTTCGGATGTTTGAAACACCTGCGGAGAAAGTCAGAGAGCAGTTCAGACTGGTGGAGAAAGCGGCATCAGAGATCAGCCCGGATCTCCATGTGTATCTGGGATGTGAGTTTCACGCTAATATGGAGATGCTTCCCATGCTCAGAGAACAGAAAGTAATGACAATGGCCGGTTCGCGGTATGTTCTTACAGAATTTTCCCATAACTCGGAAGAAAGCTATATACGGGAACGTCTCGGTGCATTGCTCTCCGGGGGATATAAGCCGATCATGGCACATATAGAACGTTACGAAGCCACACGCAATAGTCTGGATTTTGTGGAAGAACTGGCAGATATGGGCGTCTATATGCAGATCAATGCAGACAGCATCACAGGAAAAGACGGATTTTTTACTAAACGGTACTGTAATAAAATCATGAAAGACGGACTCCTTCATTTCGTCGGATCAGACTGTCACAACAGTGCAAAGAGGAGCAGCAGGATTGGAGAGGCATATCGTATGGTTTCAGCGAAATTCGGGCAGGACTATGCAGATGAACTGTTTATTCATAATCCTGCAGAAATTCTGAAACAGAAACAAAAACATGAGGCTACAGATTGACTTTTTTTATTGGCTGATATACAATAAAATCGGTTTATGTCAATTTTGCTGTTTACTTTCAGAAATACATAAGACAGAATATTACCTGTGAACAGTAATGTACAAAACTATAAAGAAAAAAGGGAAAAGGAAATTATCAGATGTTAGACAATTTGAACAGTAACTTTGAGAGCAGCAAAGCACAGAGACCCGATGCAAATGATGATGAAGTCGAAATCGACTTACTGGAAATATTTTATGCGCTCAAGAAAAAAATCCTTCTGGTACTGATGGTTGCTCTTGTCGGAGGCTGTATTGCAGCAGCATATACGCAGTTTTTAATGACACCGATCTACAGCTCCACATCCAGTATCCTTGTACTTTCGAAAGAAACCACACTGACATCACTGGCGGATCTGCAGTTAGGTGCCAGCCTGACCAGTGATTATACAGTTCTGATCACAAGTACCCCTGTGATGGAACAGGTGATTTCAGATTTGGATCTGGATATGACTGCAGAACAGCTGAAAGGAAGCGTAAGTATCAATAATCCTACAGATACCCGTATCCTTGAGATTACTGTCAATAATACAGATTCTAAAATGGCAAAGAAGATCGTAGATGAGATTGCGAATGTTTCTTCATCCTATATTGGCGATAAAATGGAAGTTATTCCGCCTAAGATTATTGAAGTTGGTAAGATTGCTACTGTAAGGACTTCTCCAAGCGTAAAGAAGAATGCAGCACTCGGCTTCTTACTCGGTTTCCTTGCATGTGCGGCAATCGTGGTTGTATACGCTGTAATGGATGATACTATTAAGACAGAGGAAGATATTGAGAAATACCTGGGAGTTTCTGTTCTTGCCAAGGTTCCTGACAGAAAAGATTTTATAAATTCGAAGAACAGGAAATCAAAGAACAAGAATAAGAAGCACCATTAAACTGATGGAGGAATCTGAGCAATGAAGAAACTCAATTTAACAGATAAAAGAAATCTGGATTATTTTTACAGTGAGGCGATCAAAACTCTGCGTACCAATATTCAGCTGTCGGGTCAGAGCATAAAGACAATTCTGGTTACAAGCTGTTATCCAAACGAAGGTAAGAGTGATATAGTACTCAGTCTTGCCCAGGAGCTTGGGAGCATTGGCAAGAAGGTTCTCCTTCTGGATGCGGATATCAGGAAGACTGCATATGCCGGACGACTGGGTGTGGAAGAGGAAGTGAAAGGTCTCTCACAGCTTCTGAGCGGTCAGGTGGGACTACAGGAGGTTATTTATTCTACAAACTTTCCGAATATGGATATCATATTCGGAGGCCCAAGTGCACCGAACCCGTCAGGACTTCTCAGTGAGAATATCTTTAAGGTATTCTTAAAGGAAATCAGAGAATATTATAATTATATCCTGATCGATACACCGCCTATTGGAACAGTAATTGATGCGGCAGTGATCGGAAGATGCTGCGATGGTGCAGTCTTTCTGATCGAACCGGGAAATGTCAGGTACCGGGATGCACAGAAAGCATTTAAGCAGCTGGAAAGAAGCGGATGCCGTATTCTTGGAGCTGTTATGAACAAGATAGATACCAGTGATGACAAATATTATTCTTCCTATTATAAGCATTATGGAGAGTATTATCGCAGAAGCGACGAAGAAGCCCAGATTAAATAATACGGGCAGTTATCTGGCAGTAAGACAGAAACCATGATCAATGATAAAGGAGAATTTGGAAAAGTGAGCAAAATAAGGAATAAAAAAATAAAAAAGACGAATATCTTACTGGGCTTTATCTGCATTCTGCTGGCAGTTCTCCTGGGCTTTATTCTTGTGACCAGTTATAAATCGGAACAGAAGGAATCCAGACACCTGTCAGAAATTGCAGACGACCAGCAGAGTGGGATTGAAGATTACGAAGCAGTAAAAGAACGTGCAAAAGAGCTGGAGGAGATATCTTCCGAAGAAGCAGAAGATACAGAAGACATTAAATCAAAGAACACAGAAGACACAAAAGACACAGAAAAAACGGATACAGCTGACACAGAAGATGCAGATAAGACAGAAGATACAAAAGATAAGACGACAGCTGCTTCAGGTATTGTGTGCTGGGGAGATGATCTGATCAATGGGGAAGAATCCAATACATATTCCTATATGACAGTACTTCAGAAGCTTCTGACCGATAATGGCTATAATATGACAGTAATCAATAAAACGCTTCAGGGAGGCGGCACTCTCTCCATGATGAAGATGGCTGGTGTAAGTGATGAAACTATTCAGAGCTATATTACCAGACATCAGCAGGCTGCAAACGGTGCCCAGCTGAATGTAACAGAGACCGGAATACGTGATCTGACAGAAGAACAGACTACAAGAAATGATAAGGAATGTATTCCTGTTATCTTCATGGGATATTATGGCGGCTGGAATCATGATCCTGCAGAACTGGCAGACCAGCAGGAACAGATTTTAAATACATTTCAGAATAAAGATCAGTTTATTGTAGTAGGAACACGCCCTATGGACGGAAGCGTAACCTCTGAAGCACTGGATCAGGTGCTCAGCCAGAAATGGGGAGAACACTATATCAGTCTTGCAGATGTGACTGCACAGCCGTCTTCTACCTATGAGGCTCAGCAGGCAATGGCAGAGGCAATATTACAGAAATTGCAGGAGCTTAATTATATCAGCAAAAACTGATGAGATAACTGAAATACAGAGATTGAAGGAATGAAAATGAAAAAAACCACAAGAAAAGCCATCAGACAGCGTAAGATCTGTATGCTTTTGATTATTATCCTGATCATAGTTCTTTCCATTCTTGGCGGCGGTTATTATCTGTTAAGCCAGAAAAATGCTGCATCGTCAAAAGCCGGTGGTCAGAACAGTGACAGCCGGAATCAGACGGATTTGAACCAAAACAGTGATACCGTGGAATATAAAGGTGAGACATACAAATATAACGATCATCTCAGCAATTATTTATTCCTGGGAATTGATACAAGGGAAGCTGTAGACACTTATCAGTCACAGGCAGATGCCGGGCAGGCAGATGCAATTTTTCTGGTATCCATGGATCGTGCAACAGAGAAGATAAAGGTTCTGTTTATTCCACGAGATTCCATGACCAGGATAGAAGTATTTAATCCATATGGTCAGAGCCTTGGAGAGACAACAGATCATCTGAATATACAGTATGCCTTCGGGGACGGAAAAGAGAAAAGCTGTGAACTGATGAAAACAGCAGTTTCCGATATGCTGGACGGACTTCCAATCCAGGGGTATTGTTCCATGAACATGGATGGCATTTCAGTGATTACAGATTTCGTAGGTGGAATACAGCTCACAATCCCTGATGACAGTCTCGCAGATGTGAATCCGGAATATAAAAAAGGTGCTGTTGTGGATATCACAGGGGAAACTGCAGAACAGTTTGTAAGATATCGTGACATTGACAAAACCCAGAGTGCTCTGGTCCGTCAGGAGAGACAGAAAACCTTTCTTCAGGCACTGGTGCAGAAGGCACAGGAAAAAGCAGGAGAGGACGCCGGATTTGTGACAGGTCTCTATGACAGTGTTAAAAGCTATACAGTTACAAATATGGGAAATGACATATTTGCCAAATTGCTGGCTGCATCACAGAATGGAATCACTGATACAGAGACAGTACCGGGTGAGGGAACACATGGGGAGAACTTTGATGAGTACCATATCGATGAGGATGCATTGTCAGACTTGATTATTTCCATGTTTTATGAGAAAATCTGATTGTATTAGTCATAGTATGATGAATACAGAATACACTGTACTGTGATAAATAATTATCACTGTTATTATTCAGAGATAGTCCGTGCAGACATTCTGTACGGTTATCTATATAAAAATTAATCCAAAAGGAGAGGTGCATTATGAAAATCGCGAAGAAATTTATGACACTTGCTTTAGCAGCTGCCCTTGGAGTAGGATGTGCTACTGTAGGTGTCGGTGCAGCGCCAAGCAACACGAGTGATCTGGCCGCGGTAGCGCCAAGTAGGACAAGCGAAACTACTGTGGATTCTAAACAGTCTTCAATTTATGAAGTTGTTAAGGAACTTGAGAAAACACAGGGCTTTGCTGATCTGCAGGCAAAATATAAAGATCTGGCAGATGCTTTTAAACAAATCAATAATGGAACAATGAAGATGGAAGATTTCATAAAAGTATTGAAATCCCTTTCCGTAGATGAAGCAGACAAAGCAGACCTTGAAGATGCCATTGCTAAACTCGAAGGAAAAATGATTGTTACATTTGTCAATGAATTCAACGTACTGAAGCCAGAAGAAGCAAAGCCTAATGATGACGGAACATATGAAGTAAAGCTTAATGTTCCGAGTCTTACAGACACTATGGAAGGTATTCAGCTTTGGGTCTACAGCAAAGACGGCACAAAGAAGTTTGTAGTCATTGATCCGGTTAATATTGACAAAGAGGGCAAAACTCTTACTGTTAACTTAAACGATGGAGATTTCTTCATGGTAATCGCAGATGCGAAATAATCAATAATTCGGAATCAGAACGCAGTCGCCAGAGATGGCGGCTGTTTTTTTGTAGAAATATGTTGCATTTTTTTATTGACGTAGTTATAATAAAACACGACGTAAATCTTTTGTCTTTAAATCGTCGCTTTGCCGCGTTTGAAGATATGGATAATACATATCTTGAAGTATGAGTCTGCCTTGAAACACAGGCAGAATGGCGAAGCATACCCAGAATACGGAGGTAAGATATCCAGTGTGGTATGTGATGCAGGTGCGCACAGGCACCGAAGAAAACATCCGCTGTCAGTGTCAGCGGTTAATAAGCAGCAATGTCTTAGAACGCTGCTTTATCCCATATTACCAACAGAAGAAACGATTTCAGGGCGAATGGCATATCCAGGAAAGAATCCTCTTTCCCGGGTATGTTTTTTTAATTGCCGAAAATCCGGAAAAACTGGTAAATGGACTCAGGAAAGTCATCGGACTGACGAAGCTGATCGGAACCGGCGATGAGATCGTCCCACTGGTTCAGGAAGAAATAGATTTGCTTATGAAAATAGGCACAGACAAACAGCTTGTAGAGATGTCTTCCGGCATTATCGAGAATGACAGAGTGCAGATCCTGGCAGGTCCTTTGATGGGAATGGAAGGAAATATCCGCAGGATAGACCGGCATAAAAGAACAGCATATCTGGAAATAGAAATGTTCGGAAGAACAGTAGAAATGAAGGTGAGATTGGAAATTATAAGAAAAGAATAATAAAAAATGATGGCATATTTATAGGAAAACGATTCTGTAAATATGCCTTTTTGAATAAAAAAGAAGGAGAGGTTAGGAAAACGTATGTACAGGAAAAAATCAAGAGGATGGTATAAACACAAAGATTTCATATTAATTGATCTTGCGTGTTTATTTATGGCTTTAATACTGGCGTATCTGATTCGAAACGGTTCTGTCAGGAACCTGTTTACACTTGGAATTTATCGCAATGTGATGATATTTGTCATATTGGTGGATCTGTTCCTGATCATTTTGTTTGAATCTTATAAAGGAGTTCTGAGAAGAGGACGTTATCAGGAGCTGCGCTCTGTTATCCGGCAGATGATCCTGATCGAACTGGCAAGTGGTCTGTACCTGTTTACTGTCAGTGGCGGACATACCTTTTCAAGAATAATCCTTTATCTTATGGGAATTTTCTATGTGCTTTTATCCTATTGTACAAGAATAATATGGAAAAAACATCTGCTGCATAAAATGGCAGAAGGTGGAGAGCATTCTCTCTACATTGTAACCAATTATGACCTTGCATCAAAAGTAATCCAAAATGTAAAAGAACACAATTATAACCGTTACAACATCAATGGTCTGATACTCATTGATAAAGATATGACAGGGAAAGAAATTGCAGGAGTCCAGGTAGTAGCAGACTTAAATAACGCACCATCCTTTATCTGTCAGCAGTGGGTAGATGAGGTCTTTGTAAATGTAGATGAAACATATCCATACCCTCAGGAACTGATAGAAGAGTTGCTGGAAATGGGAATGCCGGTCCATGTAAACCTGGCAAAAGTCAGAAGTACTCCCGGACAGAAACAATTTGTGGAGGCAATTGGCGGATATACAGTTCTGACAACCACCATGAACTATGCCACAGACAGACAGGCACTTGCCAAAAGAGTATTGGATATTCTGGGGGGACTGGTAGGCTGCTTCCTGACAGGAATCATTTTTATTTTCATAGCACCGGCTATCTACATCAGTTCTCCGGGTCCGATTTTCTTCTCACAGACAAGGATTGGAAAAAACGGAAAGCCATTTAAGATGTACAAATTCCGGAGTATGTATATGGATGCAGAAGAACGGAAAGCAGAATTGATGGCTCAGAACAAAATGAGTGATGGACGTATGTTCAAACTCGATTTCGATCCCCGAGTAATCGGAAATAAGATTTTGCCGGACGGAACCAGAAAAACCGGAATCGGCGAATTTATCAGGAAAACATCCCTTGATGAATTTCCACAGTTCTGGAATGTGCTAAATGGGAGCATGAGCCTTGTAGGAACTCGTCCGATCCTTCAGGACGAACTGCGTCAATATGAATTACATCACAGGGCTCGAATCGCTATTAAACCGGGAATCACTGGTATGTGGCAGGTAAGCGGACGAAGTGACATCACTGACTTCGAAGAAGTTGTGAGACTGGATACAGAATATATCAGTAACTGGAATTTTGGCTTGGATATTAAAATACTGTTTAAAACAGTAATTATGGTTCTGAAGAGGGAAGGATCGGTATGAAGAAAATTCGGCAAAGTCCGCACATGGAATGCAAAGGAGCATGAAGTGGAGCGGATTTTGTTGTTATTGTGGATGGGGTTACTTGTAGAATATGGATGGAAAGATGTGTACAGTTTTAACAAAATTCATATGCCAACAAGTTAGGTGAGTAGCCCATGACAGGTCTACATCAAAGACTCAGTGACGGTCGGAAAAATAGATGTCATTGTGAGAAAAATGATAACCACAGTGCGATAGATTATCCGGCATGGATGATAACCACACTGTTTTATATAAATTGCTCGGCTCAATATGAGCCTTCCGTATAAGTAGAAAAAGAGGGAAAGGTGCGAGAAATGGAGTATAAGAGAAAGGTTGATAAAAAACGCATTCCAACTTGCAATATTATGGGCGTTAATATTGCAGCAATCAATATGGAGTGGTTGGTAGACTATCTCGAAAAAAATATTTCGGAAATAAAAGGAGACTATATATGTGTCTCAAATGTACATACAACTGTAACCTGTTTTGAAGATGCGGATTACTGTGCTATTCAAAATGGCGGGTTAATGGCAATTCCAGATGGCGGTCCTCTTTCTACTGTTGGTCAGAAACGTGGTCATAAGAATATGGAGCGCACAACAGGCCCAAGCTTAATGGGGGAAATCTTTGAAATCTCTGCAAAGAAAGAGTATCGCCATTATTTTTATGGCAGCAAAGAAGAAACGCTGGAGTTGCTGTATCAAAAACTTACGAGCAATTATCCGGGAATCCAGATTGCTGGAATGTACAGTCCTCCGTTTAGACCGATGACGGAAGAGGAAGATAAGGCAATTATAGAGAGAATTAATGAAACTAAACCGGACTTTGTATGGGTCGGACTAGGAGCACCAAAACAGGAAAAGTGGATGGCAACGCATCAGGGAAAAATTGATGGACTGATGCTAGGTGTTGGAGCTGGATTTGACTATTATGCAGAGAATATCAAGCGTGCTCCGATGTGGATGCAGAAACATAATCTGGAATGGGTGTATCGCTTAGCACAAGATCCGAAGAGACTGTTTAAGAGGTATTGGAGCACTAATACGAAGTTTATTTGGAATGCAATGATAAAAGGAAAGTGAGGTAATGACTGTGGACAATGCAAAAAAACAGAATATTTTGATTATACATAATTATTACCAGATTCCAGGTGGAGAAGATACAGTTGTTGCCAATGAAAAGAAAATGCTTGAGAAGTATGGCCATAAAGTAATCTTATACAGCCGTAATAATGCAGAATTGAAGCAAATGTCAAAACTTCAGAAAGTTTTTCTTCCAATTACAACAGTGTTTAATCCTAGAACATACCGAGACATCAAGAAGTTGATAAGAGATGAGAAGATAGAAATCGTTCATGTTCATAACACACTTAATCTGGTGAGTCCAGCGGTCTATTATGCGGCAAGACGCATGAAGGTTCCAGTGGTTCAGACGATACATAATTTTCGGCTACTCTGTCCCGGTGCGACTTTTTATAGAGATGGGCATATTTGTGAAGATTGCGTAGAGTATGGTTTGAAATGCGCAGTAAAACACCGTTGCTATCGAGGAAGTAAAATTCAGACATTGGCATGTGTCCTTAGTACTGCATTCCATCGAATGACAGGAATTTACGGAAAAATCAATTATATTTGCTTGACTGATTTTAATAAGCAAAAACTGTTGGGATTAAAGCAAATTAAACCGGAAAGGGTATTTGTAAAGCCTAATTTCGTTGAATGCAAAAATGAATATATTCCAGAAAAGGATAGAAAGAATCAATTTGTTTTTGCAGGAAGATTAGATAAGCTAAAAGGAATTGACCTGCTTTTTGAAGCATGGAAACATATGGGAGAAGAAGCTCCAAAGTTAATTGTTTGTGGTACCGGTTCAATGGAAGATTGGTGTAAGTCGTTCATTAGAGAAAACGATGTGAACATTGAAATGCGTGGATTTGTGCCAAATAATGAGGCTCTAAAGATAATAGCAAACAGCAAAGCAATTGTATTGCCTACTCAGTGCTATGAAGGATTTCCGATGAGCATTGTGGAAGCGTTTAGTGTTGGAACACCTGTTATTTGTTCTGATCTTGGAAATGCTGGAAGTGTTGTTGAAGAGGGAATAACAGGTTATAAGTTTACAGCTGACTTGGTGGATGAAATCATTCAAGCAGTAAAAAGATGTCATGGATTATGTAGTCAGACAAAGAAAGTATATAAAGATAATTATTCAGTAGAGAAAAACTATGAATTAATCAGTAGTATCTATAAGGCTATACAGATGAAAGGATTGTAAATGCAAGACTCAAATATTGTTTTACAGGTGGTAAAAATTGAAAATACCAATAGGAAATCGGCTACGCATTTTGCACTTTGCAGTGGATTGCATTTGCGATATTTAATTGATTTAGATGGCGGGGCCAAAAGGTTGAGTGAAAATATTTCTACATACTCAAAAAAACTAAGTCTGTTGATGCAGTTTATAAATATTATTCCGTTTCCGATATTGAACCTTATGAAACTGGGATATTTTGTGAAAGCGGAACTTAATAAAGAAGTAGAAACTTGTAGGCAGAACATTCAAAAAAAGCACTGGAATATGATTGTTGGTACTTATGATGAAAAACAAAAAATAGTTCTTCAGTGTTTCAATGCTTCAGAAAATGCTGATTTTATTAAAATTGGAAATGCAGCAACAGAAAAAGAAATGAATGCAGAGATTTCTTTTTTACAACAAAAGAGAGTATATTCAACTTTTGATATTCCGCAATTATTGGGCAGTATCAGCAGAGCAGATGGGGCGACTTTCAATATTCAAATAACAAAGGAATTTGTTGGTGACAAAGTAGAGCCTATATTAACACAAGAAATCGTGGAAATCTACAAAGAACTGTCAAAAGATAAAAAGAACGGTTTAGAGTTTTCACATGGGGATTTTGCTCCATGGAATTTAAAAAGAAATGGTGATAAGTACACGCTGTTTGATTGGGAACATTGCGGTTATAGGATGCCAGGATTTGACCTTATGCATTATGCAACTATTGTGCAAAAGGTATTGAATGGTAAAGAACTTTCGGAAGCATTTGATGAAGGATTGAAGAATATTCATCAGTTTTTACCATATTTTGCCATAGAAAAAGAAGATTTTTTAAAAGAATTTGAAAAACTAAGAACGCAGATCAGTTGAGGAGAGTAAAGAAATGAATTGTACAGAGGTTTTTAATTATATATTTGAATCTTTCAATTCGAATAATATTGATTATGCTATTATTCATTCATATCAATATTTGCCGGATAGATTTGACTCTGATATAGATACAGCAATCAATGTTCCGAATATAAAGGACGCTATCAAATTGCTTGATGATACCTTGGTTGGAACTGGCTGGAGAGTAATTCAATTTTGGCGACATGAAAATTATGCAGCAGATTGTATTATTTCGAATGATGATGAGTTTCTTCAAGTTGATTTTTGCACACATTATGAGAGAAATGGTCGAGTTGTAATTCCAGTACAAGAACTCTTAGATGGCAAGAGAATGTACAAAAATTTTTATATACCAAAACCACAAACTGAATTTACATATGTCTTAGTAAAAAAAATACTGAAGAAAGTCTTTTCTGATGGTAGTAAGCAACGGCTGACTGCATTGTGGAAAGCAATGAACGAAAAAGAAAGGCAGGAAACGAAAGCCGGTCTGAAAAGATTCATAGCGGAAGACCAGATTAATGAAATTCTTGAGTGTGTTGATTCATTGCAATATGACTTGATTGATTTAGAACGAGCACATCAGCTATTAAAAAAGAAAACTTCCAATGTTGCGGATAATCTGCATTATAAGGTGTTTGATTTGAAGCGTAGATTTGAGAGAATTGTTCATCCTACAGGTCTTTTTATTGTTTTGCTAGGGGTAGATGGCGCAGGAAAAACAACGATTGCAGAGAATTTAAAAGCTAGATATGTTACGGCATTTAGAAAAATTGATCATTATCATTCAAGAGTGCGTGTTTTAAAAGATATTTCTCAGTTAAAAAAAGATGCCACACCGATTGATGCATCAAATCCTCATGGAAAGAAGCAAAAAGCAGGAAAATTCACTTCAGTAGCTAAGTTTGGCTATTATTTTCTGGATTTTTTAATTGGAAATGTAAAGATTGCTATTGCAAAAATTAAAAGTACATTGGTATTGGTTGAAAGATATTATTATGACTATTCAATAGATAAAGTGCGTTATAACTTGAATTTGTCGGATAAATTTCTTTTGTTTTTTGAACATTTTGTTTTAAAACCAGATGTTATATTTATTTTAACTGGTGATAGTAAGAAACTGCTGGATAGAAAACATGAAATCACAATTGATGAAATTGATGAACAGAAGAGAAAATTGAATGAAAGATTCATTAATAATCCCAAAGCAGTGTTTATTGATACTACAGAAGGAACAGTTGATGAATGTGTTAATAAAATGCTTAAAGAATGCAATGCAATTATGAGGAAACGAAGAAAATGGTAAAAAATAGAATTCGGGTTTTAATATCAGCGTATGCATGTGAACCAAATAAGGGTTCAGAACCTGGTGTGGGTTGGAATTGGACACTACAGATGGCAAAAATGGACGAGGTTTATGTTATAACCCGCTCTAACAATCGAAAAGTTATCGAAACATTTTTACAGAAACATCCAGTGGAACATCTTCATTTCTATTATCATGATTGTGCTACATGGAAAAGAAAAATGAAGAAATTGCCAAATGGTATATTTGTTTACTATAAAATGTGGCAAAAAGAAATATTACCTATCGCAAGAAAAATTGTTGAAGATGAGAAAATCGATATTGTACACCATATAACATTTAATGAATTTAGAACACCAGGAAAGTTGTATCAACTTCCAGTGCCATTCGTTTGGGGGCCAATTGGAGGCGGGCAGTTTTATAATCCTATTTTCAAAGATGCTTATTTTAGTCGAAAAGATATCAACAAAGAAAAATTAAGGAATTTTATCAATAGATTCTATTTGATATTCTCTAGTGATATTAAAGCAGCTGTTAAAAAGGCAAATACTATTTTAATTGCAGATCAGTCCACAGAAAGTATTATGCCGAAATCAAGAAAGTACGTTCGCTTGCTAGAGACAGGGTATGACCTGAAAAGGAATGAAGTGAAAGATTATGATGAGGATTTAACAATCAACAAAAAGAGGCCGATTAGGCTTTTGTGGGTGGGCGGTATTTGGCCACGAAAAGGTTTAAAAGTTCTGATTGATGCCTTGCATAATAGCCAATTTGAAAATTATTCATTAAGCATTGTTGGAGATGGGCAGGATCGTAAAGCGTCTGAAAGACTTGTGCGAGAATATGGAATTGAGGAAAAGGTACGTTTTTTAGGGGCGTTAAGCTATGATGAAGTGAATAGTTTATATGACAACGCAGATGTTTTTGTGTTTACAAGTTTACGAGACACATCTGGAAATGTTGTGTTAGAGGCAATGTCTCATGGCCTGCCAGTCATTGCAATTAATCACCATGGCGTTGGAGAAATTGTTACAGACGAAACGGGTGTTTTAATTGATCCTGTTTCTTATGAATCTGTAAAACAAGGATTTCTAAGGGCAATTGAACAGTATGCACAAAATCCTTATCTAATGGAAAAGCATGGTATAGCTGGTCGAAAACGATTGGAAACACATTATTCTTGGGAGAATAATGCAAAAGTGTTACAAGATATATATGGGAGAATAGTTGCAGAAAAATAAAGAATTGAAGGAGAAAATGAAGTGGCTGAGAAGATTTCTATTATTACAATTTCATACAATTCAAAAAATACTATAGAAAAAACGATTCTTTCGATTTTAGGGCAATCTTATCGGCCATTGGAATATGTTTTTGTTGATGGTGGATCAAAAGATGGAACGATAAACTTGATAAAAAAGTATATTCCAGAATTAGAAAAGGCAGGAATAGAAGTAAATTATAAATCGGAACCGGATAAGGGAATTTCTGATGCATTTAATAAAGGAATTCAGAGGAGCAGTGGAGATATCATTGGAATTATAAATTCAGATGATCAACTTATGGATGAAGCATTAATGAAAATTGCAGATGCTTTTACACCAACAGTTGATATTGTATGTGGGGATTGTCTTTGGATTGATGCTGAGCGTAATCTGCAATATATTAGAAAGTCTAAAATGCAATTGAAAAAATTGAAATATGAAATGGTACTTATGCATCCGACATGTTTTGTAAGAAGAACAGCTTACGAAAAATGGGGATATTTTGATATTAATCTTAGATACATAATGGATAAAGATTTAATGGCACGATTTTATAGCAGGGGAGCTAATTTTGAATATACACCGAATGTAATTGTATCAATGTCTGCTGGCGGTGCAAGTGATGCCAATGCAAAAAAAGTCTTTGAAGAAGGTATTATTGTTGCAACTAGAAATGGAGTTCCAAGGGGAATCGCTGTATTTCGTGGAAAATATAAAGGGATTAGATTAAAACTTATCAAAGGCATAAAGAATCAAAAGAAATTATGGGGATTTTTGTATACTTTAAAGAGTAAAAGAAATTGATCAAAAAATACTTTATATAAATTTTGCTTTGAAACAAAAACTATCGGGTATTACTGACTGCCGGTAATACAGTGGAAGACTTTAAAAATGTTAGGACTAGGAGTTTGACTAATATAGATATTATGATATCTACCATTCCTGGCTTTGTTTTTAAGGTGAAAAAATCATTGAAGTCAGTAAAATCAATAGATTTAAATCTGCCAGAATAGGAGGGACGGTCATAACAATGTTTGGATTTGTTATATATTTAAAAGCTCTTGCGACAATGTTAATAACTAATTCTCATTTTGATACCATTTATCCAATATCATAATTGTCCATGGGAGGAAGCATTGGTAATAGTATCTTTTTTTGGGTATCTGGGTTTTGTCTTTCGAATATTAAAAGCCGAGGGTCAATTGTCGTGGACGGGGGGCTTGGTATTTGCACAGATTGTGGAGAATATATCTTCCATGCGTGGTTGCTGTTTTAATAAATACTTTCTACAGATATATGATACATATAGCAACCCCTAACTTAAAGGAGATATTAGGAAATATTGTGAATCCGACAGTAGGGTTCTGGTTCGTTCAAGCAATATTGGTTTTGTATATACTCTATTATATTACAGTTAGATTGCTTGATAATGGAACACTTAGTTTCAAAGTAGTTTTCATAACAATTGGGATAATATATACAATTTCATATGTATTGTGTGTTGATAAATCATATGTATCCATAGAAAGGGATAGCTTATTTAAGTGGATTTATTATTTTGCAGTTATGATGTTGGGTTTTTATTGCAAGAAAAAGAAAAGGAGTAATGCCCAAAATAAAGTCAGTTTATTAATTGTTTGTAGTGCTATGTTCGTGATATTTTATGGCTTGCAATTCGTTATTAAACGATGTACTGTCCTGCTTCCGTTTCAGTTTATTATTCATGTTGAAGAAGTTGTTTTTATTTATTATATTACTTATTTGTTTGAAAACCTTGAGAGCTTTTTTATTAAAATTAAACACAAAACAGCTATTTCAAAAATTGCTGATTCTCTGGCCAAAATCACATTAGAGATTTATCTAGTACAAATGGTAGTAATAGATTTATGTGCGGAACATTTAGCATTTCCTCTATCATTTGTAGTCGCCGTAGTCGGAATATATGTGTATGCTATTATAGTCAACTCTATTTCAACTCAAGTCAGAAGAATAGTAGAAAAAATAGTTATTAGAAAGAAGAAAGTTAAAATATGAAGATAAAGAAAGAAACAATAGTATGGATATTTCTTATAGTGCCTTTTTTTTATCCAAGCAGCATTGTAGATACAAGTTTGTCTTCTATATGGTATTATTGGAAACTTTGTGCAGTAGCCTGTGGCGTAATTTATATCTTTAAACGAATAAAAAAAATAAAATGTTTGGAAAAATCAACGTGGTTTATAATTGTAATGTACATAATGCAGATAATAGCTTCTGCTATAAACAAACTTGATATATTATATGATTTTAAGACTGCGGTCATGATGGGGGTCTTTGTACTTGTAGTATCCTTTCTTTTATATGAATATGGAAACAGAGCGATACTTTTCTTTTATAGATTAGTGAATGTTTTTATTTGGTTGAACTTTTTGTCAGTTATTTTTTTATACGGAAGAGGTATAGCAAGAGATTCCTATGATACTGCCATATATTTTTGGAGTACAAAAAACCATATTATTAGTCTTACAATAGTATATTTAGTGATAATATTTTATTTATATAATGAAAATTACATTCATAAAAAAGGATTTCTGTCAGGGGTTAGTGTGGCAACTATAGCTGTATTTTTGATGGGATCTTCGACTGCAATTACAGCGTTGATAGTTTTGGGTGTGTTTATGTGGTATTGCACTGTCTGCAATAAAAGAAAGAAACCAGCAAATATGAAAGCCGGGATAGTTATTGGTGTTATTGCAGATGTTGCTATTGTTGTGTTTCGAGTACAGGAAAAATTAGGACTATTTATTGGAACAATATTTGGAAAAGATACGACATTGACTGGACGAACAGATTTATGGGATCAAGCGCTTGAATTAATAGGCATACACTTTTTATACGGAAAAGGTGATTCATATGCATTGAATCAATATGGATGGTTGACCAAAACCTACTGGAATGATAAAACGCAGATTCTTGAAGATGTGTATTTTGTTGCACATAATCAGTTCCTGGAGGTTTTAGTAAATGGAGGTATCATATGTCTGATTCCATTTCTGTTATTTTTCTATAGCATGATTAAGTCTGCACGAAAAATACGAAATTACAATTATAAAAATATTATTGCAGCTGCAATTTTGGGTTATTTTATTGCAATGATTACCGATTTAATTACACCGTATGAACCACTTTACTTATTTATATTAATATCTTCATATATATATATGTGTGAAAAACGACCGGTAGGAAGGATGAAGAAAGATGAGTGAATTAAAAATTACAATAGTTACAGCCGTGTATAATGGAGAAAAATACATTGAAGAATGTATAAAATCTATTATGAATCAAACATACCAAAATTTTGAACATATTATTATGGATGGTGGTTCGACCGACAATACGCTTGAAATAGCTAAGAAATATGAAAAATTATATAATGTTAAAATTTATAGTAGAAAAGACAATGGAATGTATGATGCCATAGCAAATGGATTCGAGTTAGCAACAGGGGATATTTTGTGTTGGCTTAATTCGGATGATATGTTAATGCCTTGGGCGTTTGAAGTGATGCAAAAAGTGATAAGTGAAACAAAAGCTCAATGGTGTATGGGATTTCCTACATATTGGAATGATAATAATATAAGCAGATGTCAATTCAGGATTAGTACATATACAAGAATGGCTATTAAAGCAGGATTACATGATGGAAGAATTCTTCCTTTTATTCAGCAGGAGTCAACATTTTGGACAAAAGAATTATGGGAAAAAAGTAAAGGAAGTTTAATTAGAAATTATAAAATGGCAGGAGATTTTCAGTTATGGAAAAATTTTGCGAAATATGAACCTTTATATAAAGTGAATTCAACAATATCAGGCTTTAGACAACATGAAGGTCAAAAAAGCAGTGATAAAGAAAAATATTACTTTGAAGTAGGCAATTTTAATATGCTATATAGATTCTTTGTGAAAACCAAGTTATTAAAAATTTTTGATGCTTTATTAAGTTTGACAAAACGAAAGGATCGTATATTACTTCAGGATTTATATAAGAAATAAGGAAAAAATATGAACGATAATGAAATAAAAAGCATAAACGATACAAAAGAAAAAGTTTTAGCAGGATTATTTTGGACATTTGGTGAGAGAATCCTAGCCCAGGGAGTGTCTTTTATATTATCAATAATTTTGGCTAGAATTTTGCTTCCAAGTGAATATGGAATTATTGCAATGGTAATGGTTTTTATTAATATTGCAAATGTCTTTACTAGTACAGGATTTGGAGAGGCTCTTGTACAAAAGAAAGATGCAGATGAATTGGATTTTTCTACCGTATTTTTTTGTACATTAAGTTTGTCTATAGTTATTTATATTATATTATTTATTGGAGCCCCATATATTGCCGAATTTTATCACACAAAGGAAATTATTTTGGTGCTTAGAATTTTATCAATAAAGATTGTATTATCATCAATAGCAACAGTGCAACATGCGTATGTTCAGAAGAGAATGATATTTAAGAAATTTTTCTTTTCAACTTTAGGAGGAACTGTTATTTCAGGAATTTTAGGTATCGTATTGGCATATTCTGGCTTTGGCGTTTGGGCACTTGTGTTTCAATATTTGACAAATACAATTATTGACATATTGGTATTGTTGAAAACTGTGCCATGGCATCCAAGATTAATATTTTCTGTTGAACGTGCAAAACAATTGATGGATTTTGGATGGAAATTGGTTTTTTCCAATTTAATTAATGTAGTATATAATGAATCGAGAAGTCTTATTATTGGACGTTCTTATTCATCAGCAGATCTTGCTTATTATAATAAGGGAAATCAAATACCATCTTTGGCAATTACAAATATTGATACAGCAATTGGCAATGTAGTTTTTCCTGCTATGTCAGCAGCAGAAGATAAAGAAAGACTGAAGGCTATAGGAAGAAGAGCTATGAAAACAACTTCTTATATTATTTTTCCGATAATGATCGGATTAATAGTGGTGTCTAGACCTCTTATTCTATTATTATTGACAGATAAGTGGAGCAATAGCATTATTTACATGCAAATTTTGTGTTTGTATTGGATGACTCAGCCAATACAGACTACAAATTGGCAAATCATTAAAGCTATTAGAAGAAGCGACTTATGTTTAAAGCTTGAAATTTTAAAAAAAGCGATAGGAATTACAATGGTGGTTATTGCGATGTACTTTGGTGTATTTGCTATTGCCGTTTCAGCCGCGATATTTGGAATTATTTCAATGGTAATTAACATTTTGCCAAATAAAAGCTTAATTGATTATTCTATAAAGGAACAGTTATTAGATATCTTTCCGGCTTTGATAAGCGCTGTTATAATGGGAGTCGGTGTTTATTTTATATCATATTTATCCTTGCCTGTTATAATTCAGTTTGCTGTACAGATTATATTTGGTGCTATAATTTATGTAGGAATCTCATATGTATTCAAGGTTGAATCATTTGAATATATTTTATCTATAGTTAAGAAAAAAATAAAATGATTTTACTTTCACAATTGAGGAACATTGGAATCTGACCGTGCGTCCAGCTAAGGGTATATATCTGAACTTTTCATAAAAGTTACACTAAATAGCTAAAAAGCTTGAAAACAAGTTATTTTCTCCAAATTGGTTTTAGTGTAACTGTTACACTAAAATCATTCATGAAAATCTAGTATTTATACGGCGTAGCGGATTTAGTGTAACTTTTTTGCAGAGTTCACAATAAACAAGGAGGCACCAGAGGATGGCGAGGAAGAAGACAATCGACGCAATTGAGAACGAAATATCCAAAGTAAAATCTGATATGTCAAAACTGCAGGACCGGTATGATAAACTTGCAGAAAAACTTGAAGACTTGCAGAAACAAAAGCGCAGGATCGAAGCTGATACCATCATGGAGGCGTATTTAAAAAGCGGCAAAAATTTTGACGAGATTATGACATTTTTGAGTCCCTGATAGTCTTTAGTGTAACTTTTTTGCAGAGTTCACAATCTATATGCTTATAAACCTATCGAAGCAGGAAAAGGCTGGAAGAATGCTATGGTGACATGGTACAGGGAGTTCAAAGAGAGTATATTCTTCAGAAAATTGTTTTTCTTAGCCTTTGTAACTTCCCTTATTCTGTTCCGGACATTATTGAATCGAAATCTGTGGATGAACCCGTTGTCTAATGTTATGGATGGCTGGAGCATCTGGGAGACAGTAAATGGAGAGCAGAAACTTACCACGGAGTGCATTGAGAATGTGCTTATGATGGTCCCGTTTTCAGCAGTAGTGATGTGGACATTTCATGGCAAAGCAGGCAATGGTTGGAATAATATATTGTGGTTAAGTGGGAAGATAGCATTTGGCTTTTCGTTGATGATAGAGATATTGCAACTGCTATTACGGCTCGGCACATTCCAATTATCAGACATCTTCTACAACACAGTTGGTGGAGTGCTTGGAGGTATGTGCTACTGGGGAATAATAAAAATCAAGAAAGGTCTGTAAAAGAAAAAAACTTCATGGTGTACTGGGAGAGGTTAAACGGTATGTTTGGTTATACATGGGGCAGACACTATGAAATATCTTGATTTACGCTCTCTTTTGATCCACTTTTACACTGAATATTGCCTCATTATCATTTCTATAAGCAGCTGTCAAGGCATCATTTCGTTTGATAGAAAACAGCCTTGACTTGTGAAAAATCTATACCCAAGGAGGACTCCCAAATGACAAATCTAAATTCCCTTTTCCTGTCCCAGGCCTACAAGGACTGCTGGGACGATTACAACAGATCTTTAAAACTCCGTAGCTTCCCACGTTGGGACTATGTGATCCTGACTGCTTCTAATGAACAGCAGGCAGAAGGCTTCCGCAAACAGATTGCGGACAGGCAGAACTTTCTGCCGAGAGGCACGAAGTTTATTGCCATCCCGGACCGTGATGGCAGGCGTGTCGGATCCGGCGGGGCTACGCTGGAGGTTCTGAGATATCTCCATGAACAGGAAGGATCTTTTGACAGCCTTCGTGTGCTGGTGATTCATTCCGGCGGGGACAGTAAGCGTGTTCCTCAGTATTCTGCGCTGGGTAAGCTTTTTTCGCCGGTACCTCATGAATTACCCAATGGACGCAGTTCCACTTTATTTGATGAATTCATGATATGCATGAGTTCTGTTCCTTCGCGGATTCGTGAAGGGATGGTGTTGCTGTCGGGAGATGTACTGCTTTTGTTTAATCCTCTTCAGATTGACTACAACAATGTGGGTGCAGCTGCCATATCCTTTAAGGAAAACGTAGAGACCGGCAAGAACCATGGTGTTTATCTGAATGGACCGGACGGAAATGTGAAGTGCTGTCTGCAGAAGAAATCTGTGGAGGTCCTGCGGGAAGCAGGAGCAGTCAATGAATCCGGTTGTGTGGATATTGATACCGGGGCACTGATCTTTAGTACTGACATTATGAAATCTTTATATTCACTGATTGAAACAGACGCGGACTATGACAGAAATGTCAATGAGAGAACGCGTCTTTCTCTTTACGCTGATTTCCTTTATCCTCTGGCTTCGGATTCTACGCTGGAGGATTTTTACAGGGAGAAGCCGGAGGGTGAATTCTGTCCGGAACTGATGGCTGCCAGAACCCGTGTGTGGGAGGTGCTGCGTCCCTACAGGATGAAGCTTCTGCGTCTGGCACCTGCGAAGTTTATTCATTTTGGAACGACCAGGGAGATACTGGAGCTGATGAACGGAGGTGTGGATGAGTACCATTATCTGGGATGGAGTCGGAAAGTGGGCAGCAGTATCCGCAGTGATGTGTCTGGCTATAACAGTGTACTGAGCAGCAAGGCATCTGTTGGGAAGGACTGTTATCTGGAGGTTTCCTATGTGCATGGAAATTCCAGGATTGGCAGCCACAGTGTGCTCTCTTACATAGATGTGCAGGATCAGGTTATTCCTGATAATGTTGTTCTCCATGGGCTGAAGCAGAGAAACGGCAAATTTATTGTTCGTATTTTTGGTGTAAATGATAATCCTAAGGAGAACCGACTGTTTGGCAGGGATCTGGATGAACTGGAAGATACACTTGGAGTGAGATTCTGGGAGGAGAACGGACAGGCACATACCTTGTGGTCTGCTGCGCTGTATCAGGAGGCAGATACGATCCGGGAGGCAACAGATGCGGCACTGGAACTTTATGAGATTGTCACAGGAGGGAAAGATTTTGACAGATCTTTATGGACTGCAGCTTCCGACAAGTCTCTTTGCGCCGGATTTAATGAGGCGGATCCGGATGCTATCATAGCGTGGAATAAGCGGATGGCAGATCTGGTAACTATGGACGGGATTGCAAAGGCAATCAGAGATCAGGTTCCTGCAGGGAGTATAAGAAAGCTGCAGTCTCTGACAAAGATTCAGAAGGAATGGCTGAGAAAGCGTCTGAGAAAAGCAGATTTCGGTGAAAAAATGCGTTTGCATTATTATCTGGGAGTGATCCTTGAGGATGAGAATGAGGTGCAGGAATGTTTCCGCATTATTCAGTCAGAGGTTCTGGAAGCGACGATCAAAAGTCTTGCTTATAATGAGCAGGCAAGGATTGTTACAGATCATCATACAGTCAGGCTGCCGCTCCGTGTGAACTGGGGAGGTGGCTGGAGTGATACACCGCCCTATTGTAATGAAAAGGGCGGGACTGTATTAAATGCCGCTATTCTTTTGAACGGGGAGAAGCCGGTAGAGGTGACACTGGAGAGGATTCCTGAGCAGAAGGTTGTTTTTGACAGCCGGGATATGGATGTTCATGGAGAGTTTGACACGATTGAGCCTTTGCAGGCCACAGGTGACCCTTATGATCCATTTGCCCTGCAGAAGGCCTGCCTTCTTGCCTGCGGAATAATTCCCAGGGAAGGACATACTCTGGGTGAAATACTGGAACGTCTTGGCAGTGGTTTTGTTATGCATTCTGAGGTAAGAAATGTTCCCAAAGGTTCCGGTCTTGGCACCTCATCTATTCTTTCGGCAGCCTGTGTGAAGGCAGTGTTTGAATTTATGGGAATCGCATATACAGAAGAAGATTTATATGCCCATGTACTGGCAATGGAGCAGATTATGTCCACAGGAGGTGGATGGCAGGATCAGGTCGGAGGTATTACATCTGGTCTTAAATATATTACCTCCATGCCTGGGCTTCAACAGCAGCTTCAGGTAGCACACATAGAGCTTTCACCGCAGACAAAGAAGGAACTGGATGAGAGATTTGTCCTGATCTATACAGGGCAGAGGCGTCTGGCGAGAAATCTTCTCCGTGATGTGGTGGGACGCTATGTGGGCAATGAACCGGACAGTCTGTTTGCGTTGGAGGAGATCCAGAAAACAGCAGCACTGATGCGCTTTGAACTGGAGCGTGGAAACGTAGACGGTTTTGCAAAGCTTTTGGATTATCACTGGGAACTGAGTAAGAAAATAGATGCCGGAAGCAGTAACACTTTGATTGAGCAGATTTTCAGCAGTATTGAGGAGCTGGTGGACGGAAAGCTGGTATGTGGTGCCGGTGGCGGTGGTTTCCTTCAGGTGATACTGAAAAAGGGTGTGACAAGGCAGATGGTAGAAGAACGTCTGAAAGAAGTATTTATGGACAGCCTTGTTGGCGTAGCTGACTGTAAGCTTGTATGGGAATAGAAATTCCAAAGGAAAAAGCAGATCAGTGCATAATTAAAAAGCTGATAAACTGAGTGCTTATCTTATCAAATAGAATAGATTGCTGCACAATCATACTTATTCCTGTATCTCTCAAATGCGGAGATACAGGAGTAATTTACAGGCTCTCTTTCTTGTCCATCCGGCAGCGTTTATCCAGGTGGCGGTTGATCAGAAGCAGGAATACAATTGTTGAGAGGACAGAAGAGATTCCGTCAGCAACAGGTTCTGCGAAAAAAGCCGCTTTTGCACCAAAGAAAGAAGGCAGGACAGCTGCACTGATCACAAAAAGAGATTTTCTGGTAACGGAGAGCGCAAGTCCTGTCTTTGGACATTCCAGGGCAGTCAGCCCGTCTACAAAGACATACTGGAAGCTTAGCGGAATGATCATCAGTGTATAGGTACGGATGACCCAGACAGAGAATCTGATATACTGTGGATCAGTGGTAAACAGAAGAACAAAGTACCGGGGAATAAACCGGGAGAGAAGGAACATGATGGTGGTAAAGATAAGCATTACTCCCAGAATGTTCCTTTCTGCGTCCTTGACCCTGTTTACGCATCTGGCACCGTAATTGTAGCTCAGGATTGCCTGTGTACCTCCGCTGATCCCGATCATAGGTGAGGTGATCAGAAGCAGATAGCTTTGAGCAATGGTGGCACAGGTGATCAGCATATCGCCCTGGGAAGCACCACCATATTTCTGGAGCACTGTATTCATAAAGATCAGGATCAGGCTGTCTGTGGCCAGGATCAGAAAAGGAGAAAATCCCAGGGAAAGGATTTTCCTTATGACTTTTAAGTTGTACTGTCCGAAGGTAATCTTTACAGGAACCTTTTTTCCAAATAAGAAGGTCATTGCAAAGATGCAGGAGAGTATCTGCGAAATAACGGTTGCAATGGCAGCACCGGAAATTCCCATATGAAAACCAAAAATAAAAATCGGGTCTGACAGGATGTTACATCCTGCGCCGATCAGTACGGTAAACATTCCCACAAGGGGGAATCCCTGACAGTTGATAAAGTAATTAAGCCCTGTAGCCATCAGTGCGAAAAAGGTACCTGTTGTATAAATAGTCAGGTAGGTATTGGCAAAGGGAAAAGTAGCCCCACTTGCGCCAAACAACATAAGCAGCTTATCTTTTAGCAGAAGAAAGCTGACAGTCAGCAGAACAGAAAAAATACTGAGCATCAGAAAAGAATTTGCCAGTACCTGTTCTGCTTTTTTGTGATTCTTTTCGCCCATTCGGATTCCCATGGTAATGGAACCTCCGATTCCTACCAGGGTGCCAAAAGAAGTGAGAAGTGTAACGATAGGACCGCATATGCCTGCACCTGCAAGAGCCAGTGCGCCATTTTCGGAAATATGTCCGATATACATCCTGTCAATAATACTGTAAAGTACATTGACAAATTGCGCGGTCATAGAAGGGATGGCAAGCTGGAGCACCAGAGTGCGTACGGGTGCCTTGCCAAGATTTGCTGTTGTGTTCATTTTAATTTTCCTCATCCATTCGACAGGGACTGCCGCACTTGCATGTGCAGCAGCCCCTGTATATTAATCATTGTCAATTTTAACAGATATGGACAGAAAAAGCTATGATTTTTGAGATATTGTCCCCATAAAGTTCAGGCAGGAAGATATTCTCATTGTCCGGAAGATGCGTATCCGGTATCTGTGATAGAGGGGCATATCTGGTATTCTTTAAAAAGGATATTAAGGATATTGGATTCAGTGCAAAGAGAATCCGAAGAAAAGTATACGGATAATAGTTTTACAGGGAAAAAACAACAAAGGGTGTTGGAATCGGAACTGGAAAAATTAAAAAATGAACGTATGTGATCGCATTTCCAATAAGCTGTTTGCTGCGAAAGGAGAAAAGCAGGAATGAGTACAGGCGAAAATATTAAAAGAATCCGGAATTTTAGAGGAATGACACAGAAAGAACTTGGAATTGCGATTGGAATCGGAGAAGAAAGTGCAAGTCCAAGAATGGCACAATATGAAACTGACAATAGAAAACCGAGAAAGGAAATGCTGCATAAAATGGCAGTAGTCCTTGATGTAGATCCGAGAAACATTTCCATTCCAACAGGCTATAGGGAAGAAGATATGATATATAGGCTTCTTGTGCTGGAAGATTACTTTCCAGAAATGAAACTGGAGAAGAACGGAAGGACAGGCGAGGTCGTGATCAATCTGCAGAATAAGAAAATCAAAGAATTCCTTTATTAGTGGGGAACTATTAGAGGAAAGAAAAAGCAGGGAATGATTTCCGAAGATGAATATATGCAGTGGAAATATTGCAGAAATCATGCGTAATATTACATAGAAAAGTATTCTGAACCATCTTGACAATATGTTGAATACGCAAAAACGTTATTCTTGAAATGATTGGGAATGGATGTTAAGATAATAATACAGATATGTTTTCATAATTGCTGGAAAGAAAGTGTTACCGATGAATGAAGAAAGTAGACTTGATTTTGAGCAAAAGCATGAAGAAGATCTTCAAAGATTACGAGGGTTTCGTTTGTTAGATGATGATTTTATGATTTTGCCTGTACAAATGCGAAAGATATGTATTATGAAGTTTTGGCTGACCGTGTGCATTATTTTAAAGAAGATGAGAAAGGGGTGGCGGTAATGTGTAAAGCGATGGAAGATATGAGAAATGAAGCGGCAAAAATGAAAGCAGTCCATATAGCCCGTTTAATGCTGGATGGTGGCAAACTCAGTTATGAAGATATTGCAGCATACACAGAGCTAACCATAGAGGAAGTCGAAAAGATAGCTTCAGAGAAGAAAAGTGCATAATTGTAAGGCAGTTTAATACCGATACAGCTTAGAAAATAGAAACCGCAGGAATTTTCACCTGCGGTTTTTCTCTGCCCTGCCATATACAGAAATACCGCCATAGGAATATTGCTATACTATGACGGTATTACAAATCGTTTTCATCTTTAAAAGAGAACACATCATTGGGTGTACAGTTAAGAATATTGCACAGTTTTTCAACGGTAAGGATTGTGATGTTCTGATTTTTCCGGAGCTGATCGAGAGTGTGCTTGTCAATTCCTTTGTTAATCAGGGCATATTGGGAAATGTGGCGTTGTTTCATGGTTTCCCATAATGGACTGTAATCAATCAAGGTATCCCCGCCTTTCTTTGCTTTTTGGCATAAAATACCATTAATTTCAATTATAATTGTCGAATAAAATAAAAAATATGGTGGACATCTTCACCATAAGAGATATAATTTGATCGAGGGATATGTAAAATAAAGGAAAATAAAGTCGGGTAATGTAAGAATTGATTGATGGGTGCATGTGGGAGGAGTGTTATATAAGTGAATATTGAAAAGTTTTACTACGATGAACAGACAGAAATGTATGAGCAGATAAAGAAGGAACAGGATGAGCATGAACAGTCACTTTCGGTAGAGGAAAGGGAAAAAGAACATCAAAAATTATTCCAGGAAGCAAGAACAATTATGGAAAAAGCAGAGCGTAAAAAGAAAGAAGAATATCAGATCATCAATCCTGTAAAATATCAGAGATACATTATCTTCAGGAAGAACGGGATCCGTTCTGCTGTCAGTTATCTGATTGGGATTTATGTGCAGGTATGGGAAAAATTAGCAGGAATCTCGGATGCAAAGAGGCGTTTTAATGCTGCAGACCCCATAAAGAATAGTTTGTGATGGAAATAAAAAAAGAACAACATTAAAAGAAATGGAGTGTTGTGAGAAAATGAACTTATCAAAAATACATCATATTGCAAATCCAACATACCGCTTTACGCAAAAAAGGTTTCATGTTATCATTATCTCATCAAGAGTTCTGATAATTTGAAACCTTTTTTGCAATTATTTAAAGAAATGGATGTGTGTCAATATGGGAATGTTCGTTAATCCTGATAATCTGGCATTTCAGGCAGCTTTGAATGCAAGGATCTATGTTGATAAAAGTGGAATCCTCAATTATACAAACAGTGTTCTGGGGTCAACAGATGCTTTTATATGCAATAGTCGTCCAAGAAGATTTGGAAAATCTGTTACTGCAAATATGCTGACAGCGTATTACAGCAAAGGATGCGATTCAGAAGAAATGTTTTCCAGACTGGAAATCAGTCAGGCAGAAGATTTTAGAAAACATCTGAATCAGTATGATGTGATTCATTGGGATATTCAATGGTGCATGGGGCCTGCCAATGGTCCTGAGAAAGTTGTTTCTTATATTTCAGAAAAGACAATTTCAGAATTAAGAGAATATTATCCTGATGTACTTCCGGCAGAAAATCATTCCCTGGCAGAGACACTGGCACGGATCAATACTGTAACTGGCAGAAAGTTTATTGTGATTATTGATGAATGGGATGTTCTGATTCGCGATGAAGCTGCAAAAGAGGATATCAAGAATGAGTATATCCGCTTCTTACGTGGTATTTTCAAAGGGACAGAGCCTACAAAGTATATTCAGCTTGCATATCTTACAGGTATTTTGCCAATTAAAAAGGAAAAAACTCAGTCTGCCTTAAACAATTTTGATGAATTTACCATGGTAAGTCCAAGTATTCTGGCGCAGTATATCGGATTTACGGAAGCTGAAGTACAAAAGTTGTCAGATAAGTACCATCAGGATTTTGATAAGGTAAAGAAATGGTATGATGGATATCTGCTGAAAGATTACCAGGTTTATAATCCCAGAGCTGTTGTCAGCGTAATGCTGAAAGGAGAATATAAGAGTTACTGGTCGGAAACAGCCTCTTATGAAGCGATTGTGCCTTTTATCAACATGAATTATGATGGATTGAAAACAGCAATCATTGAAATGCTTTCCGGCTCATCTGTCAAAGTTAATACAGCAACATTCAAAAATGACACTGTTAATATTCAAAGTAAGGATGATGTACTGACTTATATGATCCATTTGGGATATCTTGGATATGATCAGACAGAAAAAATTGCTTTTGTTCCCAATGAAGAAATCCGTCAGGAACTGACTAATGCTGTAAAAAGTAAGTCATGGAATGAAATGCTTATGTTCCAACAGGAATCAGAGATTTTACTTGATGCAACGCTGGATATGGATAACGAAACAGTTGCTGCACAAATTGAGAAAATTCATAATGAATACGCTTCTGTCATCAGGTATCATGATGAAAATTCATTAAGCAGCGTATTAGCCATTGCCTATCTGGGAACCATGCAGTATTATTTTAAACCGGTTCGTGAATTTCCTACAGGACGCGGATTTGCAGATTTTATTTTTATCCCTAAGCCTGAATATAAAAGTGCTTATCCTGCATTGGTTGTTGAACTGAAGTGGAACCAGAAAGTACAGACGGCAATACAGCAGATTAAAGACAGAAAATACCCATCCTCGATTTCAGATTATACCGGTGATATTTTGCTTGTGGGAATTAATTATGACAAGAAAAGTAAAAAGCATCAGTGCATAATTGAAAAAGTGTAACAGCATCTGAAAAACATGCGCACATTGGGGTCTGATCGTGCGTCCAGCAAAGGGTATATAGTCCGGTGGGTGGAAGACAATATATGAACTTATGTGACTTACATTGAATATACTTACGCTAACCTAAGATAATTGTTGTATAAGGAAAAATATAACTTTGACTTGAATAATAAAAAAAATGTGGTATAGTAATTATATACAGAACCATATAACCATATTTTTCATAAAAAACAATTGCTTTATTTATCGATTATTTTGAAGAATAATTTTTAAAAAGATTATTATTTATAACCTTATAACCAGTTTTTTAATTTGGTATTTGAATTATATTCATTTAAGTAGGCGATAGAAATGTCTGTTGTTAGCTTGGTATATAAAAAGACAGATTCCGTTAGACGGTTGAGCCAAACTTTGGAAGGTTAAGGCTAAATAAATTAAATATTCAACGCATTAACGATCGCTATCTGAGCTATGGCGGTCGTTTTTGCATTTCTTATCAAGAATACGAACTATGTAAGTACCAAGAATACTACTAACAGTTCCGTAAACTATAGTAAAAATAACAAAAGATACTGTCACGTGTATATCCTCCTTCTTGGGTATTTCCGTCATGAAGTCATGAGGATATTTATATAAACAGAACATCGCTGTTCTGACATGACTCAACCGCCTAACCATCCCAATCTAGCCTGAAACTGAAATGTTGGAATCTGCCTATGGAGATATTATAAGATTTTTCGTAAAGCATGTCTACTATAAATTTACATTTTTACACGATCATGACCTGTAATGAGATCTTTAATCTGGAACATCCGGATGGGAGCAAATCTGATTAGTGACAAACTGAGAAATCAGGGACACGGACACCGGATTATTCGATCAGCAACATTTTATTTATAATGGATAATTTGATATAAATTACTTCAATTTGGATAACGGATAACTATATATCATTCCATTAGTCATGTCTGAAAGGGCATTGGCGGGAGCGATGCTGGCTTTCGTAAAAGGGGCTTTACTTGGGGGCTATGTTTATAGCAAAAGTTCTTTGGGGTTAGAAGGTAAACGTCAAATCATCCGCCCATCTATAATATAACGCCACCTCATCAGCGGCGCGGTTTTCTGCATTCATCCGGAAGTTCTTCCGACCAGGGCATCAGATCATCCAGTTCTGCCGGATTTATCTTTCCATTCACATCGCAGCGTTTCGGCAGTTCTGTGAGGATATGCCGAAAATAATAGTATGGACGCAGGCTATTCAGTTTAGCGGTTTCAGAAATACTGTACACCATAGCACTTGCAGAGGCTCCATTTGCCGTGTTATGGAACATCCAGTTTTTCTTTCCGATACAGAAAGTACGGATGGAACGTTCAGAAGCTGAGTTATCGATTGGTACATCTCCGTCTGTCAAAAACACTTTCAGGTAAAGTTCCTGATTGACCAGATACTGCAGTCCCTGGCCTGTTTTTGATTTTGGCGGGACCGTACACTGAGAAAGCTGTTCTTTCACCCACGCAAAGAAATCCTCAACCATCGGCTGGATGATCTCCTGCCGTTTTTGAAGACGTTCTTCAGATGAGAGCTTTTTCAGCTCGGTATCTGCAGTATAGAATCCCCCGATTTTCTGCAGTGCTGTATATGCGACCGAACTGTGCACAGCAGAGGGATCCTTTTTATCCATCGCCTTTACCGCATCCGCAAAATCACGTCTGGCATGTGCCCAGCAGTTTGCATTGGTCACATCCGGCAGTTTTTTATCTACCAGATGATACTGCTGTAACCCATCCGTGACAAGGATCCCTTTATAATCCCTGTAGAATCCCAGTGGCTTTTGATGATCCCGGCCTTTCTGGTATTCGTATATCACGACAGGGCGCTCCTGATAAAACTCGCCGGAACGATGCACCCACATGTAACATTTGCTGTTTGGATGGTTGCTGTCCTTTATGACCTGTGTCGGTGTTTCATCTGACTGTGTGACATGCAGTTTCAGAAGTTATAAAGGAAAACGAGAGCATAGGCTACTAACGTTGCTCTAAAAGACCACATTGGGGTCAGACCCCATGAAATCCAAATAAAAGAAATGAATCAGAGCTAAAAGTTCTGTAAAAGAAACATGAAATATCTTGCAAAAACTTATCATGAGTGATAAAATCTCGTAAATGAGTTATCAGAGATGGAATGGAGATAAACAAATGCAGGAGAATATGAAAGAATACCTAACAGAAAAGGAAGCCAGGGAAAAGAGACTGGAAGTATATACAGAGAAGATCCAGGAAAAAGTGTTGAGCAGATCTTCGGAAACAATCCGGCAGTTAGTGGAGGAGAGACACCGCCAGAAAATGACGCAGCAGGAAATAGCGGATATTACAGGGATAAAACCGTCGAATATGGCCCGGTTTGAGAGCGGTGGCAGGGTACCAACGCTGGTTGTACTGGAGAAATATGCGAATGCACTTGGAAAACATATTGAAATAAAAATCTGTGATGACTGACAGATTTTTATTTGGGATAATCATAGATGATACTATTATTAAAAATAGCAAAGCAAAATGGAGGGAGAAAGATCGCAAGAAAATTAAGGGACTGGTATCCGGGGGCAATTTACCATATCATGCACAATATATAATTGGGATTAAAAAAATATTTATATGGAATAATAGTTTCGCTATGTATCATATCTGGTGAGATGTTATTTTAACAATAAAATGTTGTATTTATACGTTTATGGGGTGGGATGAATATTTAATTGGTTGATGATAAGAAAGGTGGATTATAATGATTGAAAGTGAATTATATTACTTGGTAAAATCATATCGAGATGCAATAGAACAAGCGCATAAAAAAAATAGATTTTGTAAATGGCCATTTAATCAATTCCCGGAGGCCTGTTGCGGACAAGCTTCAGATATTTTGGCAAGGTTTTTAGGGGAGCAAGGCATTTATACAAAGGTTGTTAGTGGAAGTGATTCAAATACAACTCATGCTTGGCTTGTGCTAGATGATTCTATTTTGCAGAAAAATATACAAAGAGCTGAAGAAGCCACAGATTATGAAGAAGTAAATAAAATGAATAGGATTTTAGAAGGATATGGCTATAATAAAGAAATAAATATATATCCTTACTGTGATCTTGATTCTATTCTGAGGGGATGTACAATTATTGATATTACGGGAAGTCAATCCCAGTTTAGACTGGATTCCAAGTACTTTAATTATAACATTCCAATATATATTGGTGAAATGGATGATTTTCATAATTTGTTTGATATTAATAGTATTAATGAGTTCAGAAATGATGATAAATTGGATAATATTTATAGGATAGTCCAACAATATCTGTAATTTATGCGGATAATTAATTTAATCTTGATGCCTTTTCAAGGTGAGCTGCATTTTGCGCCCTCCGGCGGTCGCAAATGCGTTTTAGAACGGCCGCTCTGCGGAGCATAACGGCCGTCCGTTTTTAGCACCACATTGGGGTCTGACCTAATGAAATAAACAATTGTAAGTAACCTAAATGTTTGCTACTGGTCTCTCAGTTCTGCTTTTAAAATTTCTATAATAAAACTTTAAATTGTATTTTTCATAGTAATCCGTTATACTAAAGACAATATATAGCGGATTTTTATTAGTGGATTTATTGAAATTTCCAGATTCACTAGTGTTCAGGAAGGCGGCATATTGTATGTGTGAATTTAATATCCAGGAAATAGAACTTTTTAATTACAGGCAGTTTGAAGATAAGAAATTTGTGTTAAATTCAAGAATGAATGTTTTTGCAGGAAAGAATGGCTCTGGTAAAACAACAGTACTGGAAGCGGCTAATGTCGTGCTGGGGGCATATCTTGCAGCGTTTAAGACATATGTACCTTCCAGGTTTGTGTTTAATATCAAATCAACTGATGCAAGACGAAAGACTCAGATTTCAGATGATAGCAGAATTCTTACTGTTGGCGCAATCCCACAGTATCCTTGTAAGGTTAGTTGTAAGGCTGCATGGAATATTAATCATGAGTCTATCGGTTTTCAACGTGTTCTTTTGAAACAGGATGGCAGAACTAAGTTTGGTGGAAAAAATCCAATGCAGCAGACTGTAATTGAATGGGAAAGCAAAATCGCAAATGCAGATCACTCTGATGAAGATGTTATTCTGCCACTGGTATTATACCTTAGTTCAGCACGACTTTGGAAAGATGGAAATAAAAGAACAGTAAAGACAGGTGTATTGAGCAGAACAGACGCATATAGTCACTGCCTTGATGCGCAGCATGGATTGGATATTGCATTTCGATATATAGATACGCTTAAAGCTGTTGCAGTTGAAGAAAATGATGGAAAAATTTTTCCGGCTTATGAGGTCATTTTGTGGGCTGTTAATGAAGCGTTTAGAGATGAGTTAAAATCAGGTGAAAAAATTATATTTTCAACAAAATATGAGGATGATATTATTGCACTTAGGACATCTGAAGGAACCATTCTTCCATTTCAGATGTTGAGTGACGGTTATAGAAACGTTATCAAGATAATCTTGGATATTGCAGCAAGAATGTGTATATTAAATCCATATTTGAAGGAGAAAGCCTTACAGGAAACACCGGGTATTGTTCTTATTGATGAAATTGATTTAAGTTTGCATCCAACCTGGCAGAAAAGAATTATTGGGATTTTAAAACAATTGTTCCCTAAAATTCAGTTTATCTGTGCAACACATTCGCCTTTTATTATTCAATCGCTTGAAGAGGGCGAGCTGATCACATTAGACCAGCCTCTGGAATTTGAATATTCAGGAGAGAGTATTGAAGATATTTCGGAGGATATTATGGGGGTTGTGCTACCGCAATATAGTGAAAAAAAGAGAAAAATATATGAAGCTTCAAAGCTGTATTTTGAAGCACTTACACAGGCAAAATCGCAGGAAGACATAGACAGGCTGGGAAAAAGACTGGCGGAACTGGAGGCTGAATACAGCGAAAATCCTGCTTATATGGCGTGGGTACATCAGCAGTATCTGGAACAGAAATGGAAAGTGAAAAAGAATGAGACCAATAAATAAGGGGGAGTCTCCATATAAAAAAATAAATGAATATAAGGACGCATTGCCATATTTAGAGAGACGGATAGGAATGTATTGTTCTTATTGTGAATTTTCTATACCACATGTTCCTGAGGTAGAACATGTGGTTTCAAAATCCAAAGGTGGAGATTTAACAGACTGGAATAATCTTAACCTGGGATGTAAATATTGTAATACACGAAAAAAGGCACAGACAATGCCGGAAAATAAAAAAAACTATTTGTGGCCAGATGAAGATAATACTGCTATCGCATATTCGTACATTAATGGTATCCCAAAGGTGAATGAAGAGTTATTGATAAAACTGGATTCAACAGGGGATTACCTGAAAAGAGCACGTAATACATATAACCTTGTAGGTTTAGGCAATCTTCCTATGGGAAAAGATAGAGATAGACGATTTGGACAAAGAAATACAGCTTATCAAAAAGCATTAAACTCGCTGGAACACTGGAATCATATGAAAGACCTGTCAAAAGAATATCAGAATGATATGAAAAATCAGATTATTATGACGGCATTGGGAGATGGATTTTTTTCGATATGGATGGAAGTGTTTTGCGACGAACCGGAAATACGACTAGCACTCATAGAGGCTTTTCCAGGAACCAATCTGAATTATTATGATGAGAAAGGATGCGTTAAAGAAATTATATGACAAGGATTCAGTATAATCTGGATGAGGTAATGGTTATCAAGTCTACGATCCCGGTTGGCTTTACAGCCAGTGTGAGAGCGAAATATCACTGTGACAATATTATTTAAAGTCAGCACATTGAGATCAGACGTGCGTCCAGTAAAGGGAGAAAGCCCCATCAATAATCACAGCATTGAATGTGAACTTCCAGTAATTTTTCCGCCTAAAGAAAAAAGAACAAAAATAAAATCATAAAAAATCCCGGTTTTCTGCGCTTTTCCATTGCAGACAGCCGGGAAATATAGTACACCTATTTTAGGTGGATAACCGCCTAAAAGGAGGGCGCTATGTATCTGGATTTTTTAGTGAAAGTACCAACTGTAAAAGGCAAAATCACACGGAGAAAAAAGTCAAATGTTGTATATATAGAGTATGAGTATGACCGGGTTTATGATCCATCCCGGAAGTATACTTTTCCCAAAAGAGTAACGATCGGAAAACTGTCAGATACGGATCCGGAACTCATGAAACCGAATCAAAATTTCCTGAAATATTTCCCCGATGCAGAGCTTCCGGAAAGCAAAAACAGGACTTCCAGAAGTAGCTGTCTCAGGGTAGGAACATATTTTGTACTGCGTAAGATCATAGAAGAATGCAGCTTGAACGATATCCTTGGAAAGTATTTTGGATCGCGTGATATGGGGCTGTTTTTAGATCTGGCTGTTTATTCGATCATAGCAGAAAACAATGCAGCGCAGTACTATCCGGATTATACATACAACCATCCACTTTTTACGGAAAAGATGAAACAATACAGTGATTCAACCGTATTAGATTTCCTGAATTCAGTAACAGATGATCAGAGTACAGGATTTCTGAATACATGGAATGAGTCACGGAATTACCATGAAAAGATTTATATTTCTTATGATTCAACGAATAAAAACTGTCAGGCCGGGGATATAAAAATGGTTGAATTTGGGCATCCGAAAGTAGATATGGGAGAGCCGGTATTTAATTATGCAGTTGCGTATGATA
>OGOL01000710.1_pt1 | contig 36597 bp, 53 predicted proteins | sample 1552641 | NCBI WGS metagenome assembly OGOL01 (sample SAMEA2580140, study PRJEB22360) | human gut metagenome | biome: human gut; feature: human-associated habitat; material: faeces | place: Denmark | collected 2008/2010 | reverse complement strand
TACTCATCGCCCGAGAGGGCGATACCACAACCCTCGGCCTGAAAGGCCGTCAAACTTAAGAAACTTAAGAACCTTAAGAACCTTCGGGCCGGAGGCCCGTCAACCCCATCCCACAAAACCTACTGGCAAAAGCGGGCCGGATATGATATCATGATAAAGTAATTGATGCGGGTGTAGTTCATCGGTAGAACGCCAGCTTCCCAAGCTGGACAGGAGGGTTCGACTCCCTTCATCCGCTCCAGAAAATGAGGGAACTGTGAAGAAAGGGCTGTCCTTTCCTCACAGTCTTTTTTTATGTTCTAAAGGATGCCATCCTGACCGGGGCAGACGTGTATGCAGAAAAGAGTATTATCCTATTCACGATAATTATCTCAAGTAATATAATATCGTAAACAGCCAATTGATTGGCTGCAGGAAAGGAGTAGATAGAAATGAAAAAATTACCATGGCTCTCGCAGCTGCAGGAATCGCATTGTCCTGCATTTCCATGGGCGTACAGGCCGCTGACGGCACTGCCGCCGGAGATCCGGGAAGAGACTGGCGCATTGCCCTTTATAACGCTGAAAAGAAAGGCCAGCCTGATCAGAACCAGGACATCCACCTCTCCGCTCAGCAGAAGGCAGATGTGGAATCCAATAAGGATGCCGTGCAGAAAGCCGATGTGAATGATGTGCACCAGCAGGGCAGAGATTGGAGAATTGCCCTGAAGAACGCTGGTAAATGATTTTTTCCGTGATTTTAAAACCCTGACTGAGAAGATGCCGGACTTAGGTCCGGTATTTTTTCGCAGTTTCTGCGGATTGTTAACCTATTTTTAAAGTGTATAATGGAACTGTAATAGAAAGGTATCCTGGTTTTTAATGAAAGGCCGGTATGATGATGTGTAGAATCAGGTGGATTGTGAAATCACTGAGCTTACCCGTTATGATAGCCGGCCTTTTGCTGACTCTGGGCCTGGACTGCTTTCTTTATATCAGTCACCAGCAGAAGGAAGGGGAAATCTTTACGCCCTATGCCATCCATCGACTGGAGGGCATAGACGGCATGGTGAAATGGTAGGATGTGGTAACCAAGATTATGGCCTCCAAGCTGGAGGCTGACCCGGAAGGCTACCTGGTCAATCCCCGGGAACCGGCCATGGTGATGGCCATGAATCCCATGATCCGGAGCATCCAGATTCTGCCGGAACAGGGAGAACCGGTGGTGTTTACGGCGGAAGATACGAGAAAGATGGATTTTCCCCGCTTCCTGGAAGGTTCCCTGAAGAAGGCTGCGGAAACGGCGCGCATGGAACACCGGCTGGTGCTGGTGGACTCTCTGGACCTCGGACTTCCCTATAAAATGATGGTATTCCTGCGCCCTGTGTACCGTCATGACGAGAATGGCAACGAATCCTTCTGGGGCTATATTATACTGGCCGTAGAGCAGCGCCGGGTCATGAGCACTGCCAATATTTCCAATCTGGGCGCCCAGAAGCTGGACTTCAGCCTCTATCACCGCTATGGCTGGGAAGATACTCCGCATCTGGTGAAGGAGCGGGGCATGACGGAACAGGGGAATCCCCATGCGGAAAGAATCATTGCCGGAGATCTGTGGTCCATTGTGCTGCGGCCCCAGGGAGGCAGCATTAACTGGCTGCTTCTCTTCTTCGCCACCATATCAGGCTTTTCCCTGACCACCCTCATTGCCTTCCTTCTCAGGAAAAATGGGGCGCTGAAAAAGGCCAATGGTGACCTGAAGCGGAGCGGCGGCAGGGATCCTTTGACCGGCGTGTTCAACCGCAAAGGCGGCGACGCAGCGGTGGCGGACTATATGAAGGCCCATGCCGGTCAGAAGGCGCTGGTGCTGGCTCTGGATATCGATAACTTCAAGCTGGTGAACGATGTGTACGGACACAGCGTAGGCGACGAAGCCTTGAAAACGCTGGTCCGGGATATGAGGGAAACCTTCGGCGAAGAATCCATCATCACCCGAAATGGCGGCGATGAATTCATTCTTTTCCGCCCCTACGAGGACTTCAGCTCCGTTACCAGAGCCATGGATGATTTTACCCAGACTCCCCATACCTTCATGGCCGGGAAGAGGGAAGTGAAATTTTATGCCTCCCTGGGCTGCGCTGCCTATCCGGAACAGGGCGATTCCTACGGCAATCTCTGCATTCGCGCCGACTATGCCCTTTACGGCGCCAAGCTCAATGGCAAGGCCGGCTGGCGCCAGTTTGACAGCTCCATTACGGTTACTGACAAACGGTCCCAGTTCAGTTTCAACCTTACCGATGTGGCAGACCATCTCCCCGGTGGCATTCTGGTGATGAAGGCCACGAAAAAAGGAGAAATCCTCTTCGCCAACAAGGTGATGGTGGACCTTCTGGAATGTGACGACTACGAAGACTTCACGAAATACACCGGCGGCACCTTCTTCTCTGTGGTCCATCCCGATGACAGAGATCCCATGAAAAAAGAATTCCACCGCCAGCTCGCCAGGACGGATAATCCGGGACAGATTGACTTCCTTTCCTTCCGCATGGTGACGAAAAAAGGCCATATCATCGAAGTGGATGATGCGGCCAGAAAGTTCAGGAATCCCTTCTACGGAGACCTTTACTATGTATACCTCTATAACAGGAAAGACCGGCTGAAAATCACGGGAAAAGAATAGGTGGCTCCTAAGCTGTTGATGGGGCGGTGAAGAAATACATGAATGACACAGATAGTACTCGGTCCCGTCATTTCGACCGAAGCGGAGCGGAGTGGAGAAATCTCACGCCCCATGGTACAGGGGGCATGGCGGCAGGAGTTCTCTCGGCCCAGAGTCTCGAGAGCCCCGGTCTCCCCATGCCGCCAGGTTCCTCCGCTCGAGATGACCTATGGGCCTAAATCTTGCCATCAGAAAATCGTTATGGAAAAAGGGCTGTGAAGAAATGATTTGCATGTCTTCACGGTCTTTTTTTGGTGGGAGAAATTCCATGGGGCTGCGAAGTGATGGTACACCCTGGAAATTTCCTGTCCATCCTGTCACATCTATGCCTTTGGGGCATAAATTTCTGTAAAAACAAGGTATTGGATAGGAAGAAAGGCTTTTCCTATAATAAGGAGAAAGGGTAAAAGTACTACTCCGGAATAAAAGGGTTGTGAATTGAAACAGGAGGTTTACTATGTGGAAAAAAGCAGTCATGGGAATGGCAGTGGCAGCAGCGGCCTTGACGATGAGCGCCTGCGGCGGCGCCTCTCAGGGGAGCGGCAGTTCATCGGGAACGGCCGTGCCCCAGGGAAAGTCCATTGTGGTGTACTATTCCGCCAGCGGCCATACGAAGCAGGCGGCGGAAACCATTGCCAAAGAGACAGTCAGTGATCTCTTTGCCATTACGCCGAAAATGCCTTATACGGAAGCGGACTTGGATTACAATAACAGCAGCAGCCGGGTGTCCATGGAACATAAAGACAGCTCCATCCGTCCGGAATATACAGGCGATGCAGCCAACTGGGATGATTACCGGGTAGTATATCTGGGATATCCCATTTGGTGGGGCGAGGCGCCGGCCATTGTGTATACTTTCACGGAACATCACAGCTTTGAAGGCAAAACAGTGATTCCCTTTGCCACCTCCTACAGCAGTCCCCTGGGAGACAGTGGGGAAAACCTGGCCCGGGCTGCCAAAACGGGTACCTGGCTTCCCGGCGAATGCTTCACCGGCGGCGGGAAAACGGATGATGTGCTTGCTTGGATTCATTCGTTGAAGAAATAAGAAAGACCCATCGCATGAACAAGGAAGAAATCAGAAAAGCACTGGAAGGAAAAGGCGCCGTCATGGAAATAGGAAGCCCCAACGACGGGTATGCCCGCTTTTTCACCGGCAGAAGCTGGCTGGCCAGCTTGTCTGAAGACAAAGATATTCCCGTGTACAACGTGACCTTTGAAAACGGTGCCCACACCCACTGGCACATCCATCACGGTACCAGCCAGGTGCTGATTGTGGTATCGGGGAAGGGGTACCTGCAGTATGAAGGGCAGGCGCCCCGGAAACTTCATCCCGGAGACGTGGTGACCATCCCGCCGGAAGTCAAACACTGGCACGGCGCCGCTCCGGGATGCCATTTCCAGCACATTTCCCTTTCCAGAGAAGGAAAAGGCGTATCCAATGAATGGCTTGAGCCGGTGGACGAAAAAGGATTTGAGAAATTATGAAATGGAATAGGAAAAAGGTACTTTCTGCTTTCATTGCTGTCATCATGGTCATGGCCGGCATGGAAGTTTCTGCAAAAGCGACGAAAGGAGAACCTGTGACAAAGAAAATCGTACAGACCGCAGGCCGGGACGTGCTGGGACAGACGGCTCCCGACTTTGCCCGCTACAATGATGACATTCTCTTCGGGGAAGTATGGAACAAGCAGGACGCACTGTCTGTGAAGCAGCGCTGCCTGATTACCGTCATATCCCTGGTGAGCCAGGGCATCACCGATTCTTCCCTCAAGTACCACATCCAGAATGCCAAAAACAATGGCGTCACCCTGGAAGAAATGGCGGACACCCTGACCCAGGTGGCCTTCTACGCCGGCTGGCCCAAAGCCTGGGCCGCTTTTCAACTGGTGAAGGAAGTCTATGAAGTGCCATAAACCATGATTCCCGGGCGCCGGGGCAGGCGTCAAATCATGATTTGCAAAAAGATGACAGCTTCTTACTCCTTCATGGTTCCGTGATTGTGATGATATAATAAAGGCGTCGGCGAAGAGCCGGCGCCTTACGTATATGATGGCAAAGGGGGAAGGACAATGAAGAAAATGGATATGCTCCATGGCTCCATCGCAGACAAGACCTGGTCCTTTGCGCTGCTGCTGGCTATGACAGGCATCTGCCAGCAGCTTTTTAATGCAGCGGACATCCTCATTATGGGCCGCTTTGTAGGGAAAAGCGCCATGGCCGCCGTGGGGAGCAATGGGCCTGTGGTGGGCATCATTGTGACCCTCTTCATCGGCATCTCCCTTGGCGCCAATGTGGTAATTTCCCAGCTTACCGGCAGAAAGGACCGGCAGGGCGTGACTAGGGCCGTACATACCGCCATCCTTTCTTCCCTCATGGGCGGCCTTATCATGATGGCAGTAGGGGAAATGGCAGCATCGCCCCTGATGGACCTTCTTTCCGTACCGGAAGAAGTGCGGCCCCTGTCTCTCCGTTACCTGCGCATCATATTCCTGGCCCTGCCGGGCATACTGATGTACAACTTTACCTCCGCCATTTTCAGGAGCCAGGGAGACACCAGGACCCCCTTCCTGTGCCTTTTCATTTCCGGCATGGTGAAGGTGGCATCCAGCCTGTTCTTCGTCCTGGGCCTCCACATGGATGCAGACGGCGCAGCGGCCTCCACCGTGTGCTCCACACTTCTGAGCAGTCTCATGCTCCTTGCCCTTCTGTCCCATACCTCCCTCTCTGTCCACCTGTCCCTGAATGAAGCAGCTTTCGACTGGTCCATGCTGAAGAAAATCCTTTCCGTAGGCATGCCTGCCGGCATCCAGGGCGCCGTTTTCAGCCTTTCCAACATTGTCATCCAGTCTGCCATCAACAGCCTGGGTACAGAAGTGATGGCCGCCTCGGCAGCAGCCTTCAATCTGGAAATCATTGCCTACTACGTGATCAATGCCTTCGGACAGGCCTGTACCACCTTCACCGGCCAGAACTACGGCGCCGGGCTCCTCTCCCGCTGCCGGAAAATCTTTCGCATTACCTTCCTCCAGGGCCTTGGCGCCATGGCGGCGGTGTGCGGCCTCATCCTTTTCCTTGGCAGGCCCCTCCTTTCCATTTTCAGCACCGACAGGGGTGTCATTGACTTGGGTTATATCCGGCTGGCCTATATTCTGGGCGCCGAAGTGCTGGACCTTGTCATCGAAATGGTATCCGGCTTCCTCCGGGGCTTTGGCAAATCCCTGGGGCCTGCCATCATGGTGACCATCATCATCTGCGGCTCCCGCATTCTCTATGTGGCCACCTTCTTCCAGTGGAGCCCCACCTTCCATACCTTGATGGCCGTCTACCCTGTAAGCTGGCTGCTCACTGACCTGGGCATGGGAGCTGTCCTTTTCTACTACAGGAAACTCTACATGGCAGAGGATAGGAAAATAGAAATATAGAGACCCTCCCTGCCTTCATGGGGTATAATACATAAAAAGGAGGATACTGCCATGGAAATGGAACATCGAGCCATGCGAAGGAAAGACAGACTGGTGACAGAGGAAGGGGAGATACGCCGCATCCTGGATGCCTGCGGCATCGTGCACCTGGGACTTTATGATAAAGGACGGATTTACGTGGTGCCGGTGAACTATTCCTATACCTATGAGGGAGGGAAACTGACCCTCTTCTTCCACGGCGCCACGGCCGGACTGAAAAGGGAACTCATAGAAAAGGACGGCCGCGCCGGTTTTGAAATGGATACGGGAGAAAAGGTTATCCCCCATGATACCAACCCCGCCCTCTATACCAATGCCTACATGAGCATCATCGGCAGCGGCCGGATTTCCATTATCAAAGGAAAGGAAGAAAAGAAAGAAATCCTCACATCCTTCATGAAGCAGATTTCAGGAAAAGACTGGACCATCACCGATGGTATGCTGAAGGGCTGTGAAGTGTACCGCCTGGAGGCCGACGAATTCCAGGCCAAGCGGAACTGCCCCGGGAAAAGACAGTGATGGGAGAATACAGCCATGAAAAAGAGGACGCCCTTCAAAGGGCGCTCTTTTTTATGGTGCCTTCCATTCTTTTTGCACTCTCGATTTCCATTTATTTTTTTCAAGATTTCCCGGGCCTTAAGTGGTATAATAAAAATGTGTGAGTATGTGTAAAAACGATTCACCTATATAGATTTCTTAACATTTCCCGTGATTCATCACCAAGGAGGCAGATGGAGTGGAAACGAAACGTGATTTTATTTGGAAAATGGGCGGCCAGCAGGGGCAGGGCGTAGAGTCCTGCGGCGAAATCCTGGGCCGTGTGCTGGCACAGGAAGGCTATTCCCTTTTCAGCCAGCGTCTTTTTGCATCCCGTATTAAAGGCGGTCATACAACCATTGCTCTTCGCATTGCCACAAAGGAAGTGGCTACCATTGGCGAGCATGTAGACTGTCTGGTAGCCCTGGACCAGGAGACCATTGATCTTCACGGCAAAGAAGTGCCGGAAGGGGGCGTCATCATTGCTGACGATGCTTTCCATCCGAAATTTGAAGCCCACAGCGGCCGCATCGTGCTGGCTCTTCCTATTACGGAACTGGCCAAAAAGTACGGCAGCCTGCAGATGAAGAATATTGCAGCCCTGGGCATGAGCGCCGGCGTGCTGGGATTCCCGGAAAATCCCTTCTACGGTTTCATTGCAGACCGCTTTGCCAAGAAGGGCGAAGATATCATTACAAAGAACAAGGAAATCTTCAAGGAAGGCTATGATACCGCCATTGCTGCCATGCACGGCGTAGAACTGGGCAAGCTGGCTACCCCGCCGAAGAAAGACCAGCTCTACCTTCTGGGCAACGAAGCTGCTGCGCTGGGCGCTATTTCTGCCGGATCCCGTTTCATGGCATCCTACCCCATTACCCCTGCTTCTGAAATCATGGAATACATGATTAAAGTGGTTCATAAAATCCATGGCACCGTGGTGCAGACAGAAGACGAACTGTCCTCCTGCATGATGGCCATGGGTGCCGGCTATGCCGGTGTCCGTGCCTTCACTGCCACCTCCGGTCCCGGGCTCTCCCTCATGGCGGAATCCATTTCCATGGCAGCCATGGCAGAAATCCCGGTGGTCATCATCGATGTTATGCGTGCCGGCCCATCCACCGGCATGGCCACCAAGGTAGAACAGAGCGACATCCGCTATGCCATTGCCTCGGGCCACGGCGATGCGGAAAAAATCGTGCTGGCCGCTTCCTCCATTGAAGACTGCTACTACATTACCCAGGAAGCCTTCAACCTGGCCGAAGAATTCCAGACCCCCGTCATCGTGCTCTCGGACCTGCAGTTCGGCATGTGCAAACAGTCCGTACCGGCCTTTGACCTGAACCGCGTAGGGATCAACCGCGGCAAACTTCTCACCGAAGGGCTGCCGGAACTGGATACAAAGAAGAAAGCCTACTTCCACCGCTTTGAAGACAGCGAAGACGGCATTTCCCCAAGAACCATTCCCGGCGTGAAGAACGGCATGTTCCTTTCCACCGGCCTGGAACACAACGTATTCGGCAAGCCTGCTGAAGGCCAGGCCGACCGCGTCATGGAAATGGAAAAACGGCACCGGAAATTTGCAGCCGTTCCCCAGGCAGTGAAACCCTTCTATGTAACCCATGAAGACACAGACACCGACCTTCTCCTCATCGGCATTACCTCCACCAATGGAGCCCTGGAAGAAGCAGTAGAAGAACTGGAAGCAGAAGGAAAGAAAGTGAACCACCTCCAGCTCCGTCTCCTTTCTCCCTTCCCCACCGAAGCCCTCCGTCCCTATGTGGAAGGCGCAAAGAAAGTTCTCATCGTAGAAGAAGACCTGACAGCCCAGCTCCGTGAACTCTTTGCCATTCACTTCGACTGTCATGACAAGCTGCTGTCGCTCCTCCAGTACGACGGCACACCCTTTACCACTTCTACCATTGTGAACAAAGCTAAGGAGGTTTTCTGATTATGGCTTCACCGAGAGACTATAAAAATACCATCGTACCAAACTGGTGCCCCGGCTGCGGCGACTACGGCATCCAGAATGCTATTTCCGCCGTGTGCGCTAAAAAAGGCTGGGCCAATGAAGAAATCACCCTGATTTCCGGCATCGGCTGGTCCTCCCGTATCGGCGGCTACCAGTACTGCTACGGCGCCCACACCACCCACGGCAGGGCCCTTCCCTTCGCCCAGGGCATCAAATGCGCCAACAAAGACACCCACCTCATCGTATGCTCCGGCGACGGCGACTCCTACGCCATCGGCCTCGGCCATGCCATGCATGCCATGAAGAGAAATATGGATATTACCTATCTGGTCTTCGACAACCAGGTCTACGGACTCACCAAAGGCCAGACTTCACCGGCTTCCTCCAAAGGCTTCGTCACCAAGACCACGCCGGATGGAAACCCCCTGACCCCGCTGGCCGTACCGGCCATGGCCATTGCCGCCGGCGCCACCTTCGTGGCCCAGGCCTATGCCATTGACGGCAGAAACCTGGTGGACATCATCGAAAAAGCAGTGGACCACAAAGGATTCTCCTATGTGAACATCTTCACCCCCTGCGTCACCTTCAACCACATGAACACCGTCCAGTGGTACAACGAACACCTGAAAAAGATTTCCGATGTCCGTGAAACCTACGACCCCTCCAGCAAAGCCGAAGCCTTCCACCTTCTGGCGGAAACAGACAGCCTGGTCACCGGCGTCATTTATGAAGAAAAAGAAGGCGTCCCCTTCGGAGACATCGTTCCCTCCAAAGACGTACGGCTCATCGACCACGTAGAAAAGCCTTCCGAAGCACTCTTCGAAGACCTCTGCAAAGAATTCAGATAATCTCCATTGCCTGGCCCCGGGCCAAGCCTTTCTGGAGACATTTCAACGGCGGCTGGGCCGCCAAAAAGGAGCAGGACTATTATGGCATCTGATCGAATGATGGAATATTACTACTCCATGGGGCAGGACTGCCTTCATATGGGGGATATGGATGAGGCAGTCACATACTTCAGGAAAGCAGCCAATATGGGTGCCAGGGAAGCAGCCTATGAAATCTTCGTCCTGGGCCGCCAATGGGAAAAAGGAGACGGCCTGGACAAAGACGAAAGCAAAGCAGAAAACTGCTACAAAATCAGCGTGGACTACGGCATCGAAGAAGCAGGCCTGGCGCTGGGCAAACTCTACCTCCGCGGTATTAACGGCAACAAACCGAATCCCCGGAAGGCCAGGAGAATGCTGGAGCACTGCTCCGATGAAGGCAGCGCTGAAGCTGCCTCCCTTCTGGGCAAAATCTACGACGAAGGCATTATGGGCAAAGTCAACCAGGACAGAGCCTTCCGCTACTACCTTCTGGCAGCAGAAAGAGGCGATACCAGCGCCATGCTCATGACCGGCATGTTCTATGCCCAGGGCAGCAGCACCCAGAAAGACCTGGCTGCGGCTGAAATGTGGATACGGAAAGGCCGGGACGAAGGAAATCCTGACGGAGACATGACCCTCCGGGGCTTTCTTTCCGTAGCCTGCGGCGAATACATTACCGGCGCCGCCGGCAGCGTAGACCCCGCCAAAGCCTGGCACATGGCAGAAGAGGCAGAAGCTCTGGGCGATAAAGAAGCCTTCCTCCGCCTGGGCCTTGCCTTCACGCACAGCGGCACCAAAGACCATGCCGTGAAAGCCTTCGAATGCTACAAACGGGCTGCCAGGAACAGCATCCCTGCTGCCTGGGCCGCTCTGGGCCTCTGCTACGAAGCAGGCATCGGCGTAGAGGAGGACATTGAGGAAGCAGTGAAACTCTACAAAAAAGCCGCCGAAAAAGGCGACCCCTTCGCCATGGCCCACTACGGCTATGCCCTGGCCAACGGGGAAGGCATAGAAAAAGACGAAAAAGCCGCCATGAGCTGGCTCATCAAAGCCGCCATGAAAGGCGACATGGGCGCCATCCACATTCTCAAAGAAGACTACAACTACGAACTCCGATAAACAGGAACAAAAAAGACCGGCCAGGGCCGGTCTTTTTGTATGTCTTTATTCAGGTTAATAACAGTAAGCAGCTCCCCTCATGGCCATCCCGAGTGGAGGGACGTGCCGGTATAGGGGCAGACGGGAATCGCTCCGATGATACTCTGAGCCTGAAGATCTCCTGCCTCAATGCTTCATGTACCATTGGGAAGTGAGATTTCTCCACTCCGCAACGCTTCGGTCGAAATGACGGAGGTGGGGACAGCGTTTTTGTCATTCGTCCCCTTCTGAAATGACGATTGGGGTGTTCGCTGCCACCGGAGAGCGGACTGTTTCAGAGGGTAGTTTTATATGCCGCTGCCTGGGGCAGCGAAAACCTTTACAACCGCCCTGCGGGCGAGGAAATGCATTCCCCCTTTGGTGGCTGGCGCCACCACCTTTCCCTCGCAAGCGGGGGCACTATAAAGCTCCGCTATGCTGTGAGCTGCTTATGAAAGGACTGCTTTTCAGAGCTTTATTCTGCCCCCTGAATAGGGGGAAGTCCGGCGCAGCCCGGATAGGGGGTGGCGAGCGCAGCGAGCCAGTCAGCAGAATGGTTATTTTGCCGTATGACACTGAAAGTTAATCCCGTAACGCTGACTTTATAAGCATTTCCCCTGTGCGAACACAACCCTTCTACACAACCCGCGGCGGAGCCGCGCCCCTTTTTTAAAATCTGCGCCCGAAGGGCGCCACCACAACCCTTTGAACCCTCTGAACCTTTTGAACCCTATGAACCCGGGGGCGCTCTGCGCCCCCTCAGGTATCCAGTTTCCTTTCTCCCCGTTTCACGGCGAACCGTTTCAGGTTCTGCCCTGTCTCCTTCATGAGGGCTTCCACAGAGGGAAGGCCTGTTTCTTCCAGCGCTTTTCGGACGATGTATTCGCAGGCCCTGGCATCGTCTAAGGCCTGGTGATGGTTGAAGGAAAAGCCCAGGTTTTCTGCCACGGTGTTCAGCTTGTGGTTTTCCATGTCTTTCCACAGTTTTCGGGACAGTACCACTGTGTCGCCGTAGCGGAAGTGGATGTCCGGCAGGTGGTAGAAGTCCAGGGCCGAAGCCAGGACCCCCATATCGAAGCGGGCGTTGTGGGCAAAGACGATGGTGCCTTCCAGCCGTTTGGCGATTTCATCCCAGAAGAAGGGAAATGGTTCTTCTTCTGCCACGTCTTCGGGATGGATGCCGTTCACTTTCATGCAGCCTGCGTCAAATTTCAAGGTCATGGGACGGATGAGGTGGTACCATTCGTCTACGATTTCTTTTCCGTTGCTCACCACGATGCCCAAAGAGCAGGCATTGGCAGGCCCCCAGTAGGCGGTTTCAAAGTCCAGGGCTGCGTATTTGAGCGGTTTGTTTTCAGATGGAAGCGGTGAATTCATGGGTACCTGCTTCCAGCCAGCCTACTTCCACAGAGCGGTCGAAGGCTGATTTCATGCGGCGGGCCAGTTCGTTCCTGGCTGCGGCCACTTTATTGCGGTTCGGCGCGAATCCGGTGATAAGGATGAGGATATTCTCCGTGTTTTCTCCTACCTGTCCGGCAGTGCCGTTTTCGCAGTACCAGTTGTGAAGGGCTGTCTCATTCCCCAGGGAAACCACCCATTCTCCTTCCTGCTGGTGCACCAGGAGAGGGGTCTTCCGGTCGCCCATGTCGAAGGCGTGGATATCTACATGGAATTTGAGCATGCCGCCCCGCACCATGTCCATCACCGGATTCATGCGGGGAAGGACGTCGGAGCCTGCCAGTTCATCCAGGCTGGCCGCTTTGGGCTGGGACAGGATTTCGTAGTGGTCATCGGCTTTGGCTTCTTCTGCTTCTTCCAGACCCAGTTCTTTTTTGTATTCCCGGAAAAGGGTGTCCAGGGCGGTGCTGTGGCCGGTAATGCCCAGATGGGTGAGGGCGTCCTGGTAGCGCTGCAGCTCTTTTTCTGCCATGGATGGGTTCATTTTGAGGAGCAGGTTGGCTTCCGTGCAGCAGCGGCGCCGGAAGGCTTCCGCTTCCAGGTTCACGCCCCGGTTGTCCAGGGCCCGGACGGCCAGGATGCCTACGCAGAGGCCGGGAATAGTATCAAATAAATGGTCATCGTAAATTACTTTCATGCTGTAAAACCTCCGTTTCATACAGATTTATTATATCATATGATAGTGAGCTGGTGAGCTGGTGAGCTAGTGGGCTGGTGGGTTACCGTCTGTCTTCTATCTTCTTTCCGCCGACCGGTATTTACCAGCCTTTGAGACATTATCGGCAGGCACCGAGATTCTTCGCTGCGCTCAGAATGACGATGCCCGGCGGACAGCGGATAGCGCCCATATATATGTATAATAATAAATAGGCAGTAGAGGGGGAGGAATGCCGCTGATTTGCTGTTCTTTTTGTCATTAAAACATGGTAATTTGAAAATTTAATCAAAGTCTAACGAAAAAAGGTACACACCAGGACGCGTGTTTATGCTAAAATAAGGCACGCCTAACCAGAGTTTCACCAGTATTTATCGTGCTTAGGAGATTTATCGACAAAAATATTAAATTTTTATGAAACACTTGCATTCGACTATGGAAAATAGTATGATTTAAAGGCTGAACGTTTTCGGGCTTTCGTACGAGGGCGAAAGCGGGAAGCGAGTCAGTCAAAACTATGAAGTGGAAGGTGGCCTGCACTGCAGGGGAATTTCCACGGAGCAGTTCATTCAGGAAATGAACGTAGGAGGTTTATGTAATGTCGAAACAGGAAAAAATCAGAATTCGGCTGAAAGGCTATGATCACAAAGCTGTTGATCAGAGTGCAGCGAAGATCGCGGAAACTGCCAAGAGAACCGGTTCCCGTGTCTCCGGTCCCATTCCGCTCCCCACAGAACGGAACGTGTATACCATTCTCCGTTCTCCGCATGTCAACAAAGACAGCCGTGAACAGTTTGAAATGCGTATCCACAAGAGACTTATTGACATCCTCGATCCGTCCAAGAAGACCGCGGATGCGCTGATGAGACTGGAACTGCCAGCCGGTGTCAGCATTGATATTAAACTGTAAGGAGGTGCAAAGATGTCTAAGGCTATTTTGGGAACAAAATTAGGAATGTCCCAGGTGTTCGCTGAAAACGGCGACCTGGTTCCGGTAAGTGTTATTGAAGTTCTGCCAAACGTTGTAGCAGCTGTTAAAACCGTTGAAAGCGATGGATACAATGCTGTTCAGCTCGGTTATGGCGCTGTCAAAGAAAAACATTTGACAAAACCTGTAAAAGGTCAGTTTGAAAAGGCTGGTATTGAACCGGTTAAATATCTGCGTGAATACAGACTCGCTGAAAAGCCGTCTTACACAGTAGGCCAAACTCTGGCTGCTGATATCTTCGCAGAAGGCGAAATTGTAGACGTAATCGGCACCAGCCGCGGCAAAGGTTTCGCCGGCACCATTAAACGTTGGAATCACCAGCGCGGCCCTGAAAGCCACGGTTCCAAGAACCATCGTCAGACAGCATCCCTCGGTGCTCGTATGTCCGGCGGCGGCGGAAAGGTATTCAAAGGCAAGAAGATGCCGGGACAGCTGGGCGGCGAAAGAGTCACTGTTCAGCATCTTCAGGTAGTAAGAGTTGATACTGCCCGTAATCTTATGCTTGTCAAAGGCGGGATCCCCGGCGCTAAGGGAAGCCTCGTCATGGTACAGGAAACTGTAAAGCCTGTAAAATAATATTGTCTGGAACAACAGAAAATTGTTCTGATTAAGGGAGGAACATCTCAATGCCGAAAGTAAAGCTGTATAATGTAGCCGGCCAGGAAACCGGTGAAATAGAGCTGAATGACAGCGTCTTTGGCGTAGACTACAACGAAGCTGTTATTCACCAGGCAGTGGTTCGCCAGATGGCTAATGAACGCCTCGGCACCCACGCCACAAAGACCAGAGGCCTTGTCCGCGGCGGCGGCAAGAAGCCCTGGAAACAGAAAGGCACAGGCCGTGCCAGAGTCGGATCCATCCGCTCCCCACTGTGGGTTGGCGGCGGCACCGTATTCGGACCGACCCCCAGAAGCCATGCAAAGGCTATGCCGAAAAAGGCTCGCCAGCTGGCTGTTAAATCTGCTCTTTCCGAAAAACTCCGTGCTAACGAACTGGTAGTTATCGACACCATCCATTTCGATGCACCGAAGACCAAGGAAGTTGTAAAAATGCTTTCCGCATTCAACGCAGCAGGCAAAGCCCTCATCGTTGACGGCGGCGACGCAGCAGAAAACACGGTTCTTTCCGCAAGAAACATTCCCGGCGTAAAAGCTTATGTTCCCAGCGGAATCAACATCTATGATATTGTAAATTACGACAAGCTCTTCCTTACTCAGGAAGCTGTCAAGAAGATTGAGGAGGTACTCGCATAATGGAAGCACGTGACATCCTCATTAAACCGATTATCACCGAAAAAACCACGGCTCTCATGGAAGAAAGAAAGTACACCTTCCGCGTGCCCCTTGCTGCAACCAAGGTTGAAATCCGCCAGGCTGTGGAACAGATTTTCAAAGTCAAAGTTCAGGCTGTGAACACCATGCGTTATGAAGGCAAGATGAAACGTCTGGGCCGCACCCAGGGTCGTCGCAGTGATTGGAAGAAAGCAGTTGTTACCCTTAAACCGGGCGAAACAATTGAGCTCTTCGAAGCGTAAGGAGGAGTAAATCAATGGCTTATAAATCTTTTAAACCGTACACTCCCGGACGCCGTCAGATGACCGTTTCCACTTTTGATGAAATCACAACAGACAAACCGGAAAAATCCCTTCTGGCTCCTGTTCATAATCATGGCGGTCGCAATGGCTCCGGCAAAATGACAGTTCGCCATCAGGGCGGCGGTCATAAACGTCAGTACAGAATCATCGATTTCAAGAGAAACAAGGATAATATTCCGGCTAAAGTAGCTACTATCGAATACGATCCTAACCGTACCTGCCGCATCGCTCTGCTCCAGTATGCAGACGGTGAAAAACGTTACATCCTGGCTCCTAAGGGACTCAAGGTTGGCGACGTTGTTACCAGCGGTCCGGAATCCGATATTAAAGTAGGCAACTGCCTGCCTTTCACCAATATTCCTCTTGGTACCATCGTTCACAACGTAGAACTGAAAATCGGCAAAGGCGGCCAGATGGTTCGTTCTGCCGGTGCAAGCGCTCAGCTCATGGCTAAAGAAGGAGATTATGCACTGCTCCGTCTGCCTTCCGGCGAACTGCGCAAGGTACATATCCGCTGCCGCGCTACCATCGGTGTGGTTGGCAATGATGACCATGAAAACATTACCCTGGGTAAAGCAGGAAGAAACCGCTGGCTCGGCGTTCGTCCGACTACCCGCGGCGTTGTAATGAACCCGAATGACCATCCGCATGGCGGCGGCGAAGGTAAAGCTCCTGTCGGACGTAAGCGTCCTGTTACCCCGTGGGGCAAGCCTGCTTACGGCGTGAAGACCCGCGACAACAGAAAAGCGTCTACCAAACTGATTGTTAAGAGACGCAAGTAAGATAAGGAGGAGTAAAAGTGTCCAGATCCGTAAAAAAAGGCCCGTTCGTCGCTTTCTCTCTGGTAAAGAAGATTGACGCACTGAACGCAGCTAACGATAAGAAAATTGTTAAAACCTGGTCCCGTGCTTCTACCATCCTTCCGAGCTTCGTAGGTCACACCATTGCGATTCACGACGGAAGAAAGCATGTACCGGTTTACATCACTGAAGATATGGTTGGCCATAAGCTTGGCGAATTCGCTCCGACCCGTACTTTCAAGGGCCACAACAAGAGTGATAAGGCCGCTGCAGGTAAATAACAGGGAGGAATAAAATGGAAGTTCAGGCAATTTCAAGAAATGTCCGCATTTCTCCCCGCAAGGTCCGCATCGTAGCTAACCTTGTCCGCGGCAAGAAAGCGGGAGAAGCAATCTCCATTCTGCGCAATACCCACAAGGCAGCTTCCAGCGTGGTTGAAAAAACCCTCCGGAGCGCCATGGCAAATGCAGAAAACAATAACAATATGAACATTGACAATCTCTACATCTCCACAATTTATGTAGATGCAGGCCCGATCATGAAGCGTGTACATCCACGTTCCCGTGGACAGGCTTTCGGGATTATGAAACGTACCAGCACACTGACGGTAAAAGTTTCTGAAAAAGAGTAATCGAAGGAGGGAAACGTTTTGGGTCAGAAAGTTAATCCGCATGGAATGCGTGTAGGCGTGATCGATGACTGGGATTCCAAATGGTTTGCAGAAAAAGATTATGCTGCACTGCTTGTGGAAGATGCCAAAATCCGCCAGTTTTTAAAGAAGCACCTGTTTGTTGCAGGCATTTCCAAGATTGGCATTAAACGTGTAGGCAACAGAGTAAAGCTTGCCATTTATACTGCTAAACCGGGCATGGTTATCGGCCGCGGCGGCACAGGCATTGAGGATATCAAGAAAGCCCTGGCCGGTGTTACTGATAAGGAAGTGGATATTGATATCCTTGAAATCAAATCCACAGACATGAGCGCCATCCTGGTTGCTGAAAACATTGCTTCTCAGCTGGAAAGACGTATCGGCTTCCGCCGTGCTGTTAAACAGGCTGTCGGCAGAACCATGCGCGCAGGCGCTAAAGGTATTAAGGTAACCGTTTCCGGTCGTCTCGGCGGCGCTGAAATCGCCCGCAGTGAAAGCTACCGTGAAGGTTCCATTCCCCTTCAGACTCTCCGTGCCAACATTGACTACGGTGTAACCGCTGCTCACACCACCTATGGTGCTATCGGCGTTAAAGTCTGGATTTATAAAGGCGAACTCGCTCCTGGCCAGTTTGTGGATGAAAATGAAAACACCCGCACAGGCAAGGACAGAGGAAACCGTCACGAAGGCAACAGAAGAGGCGGCCGCCGCGGTGATCGCAGAGAACGCAGGCCGAGAAACTCTGAAAGGAGTGATTCCTGATGTTAATTCCAAAGCGTACAAAATATCGTAAACAGTTCCGCGGCCGTATGAAAGGCAAGGAACATCGTGGAAACACCGTAACTTACGGTGAATATGGCCTGGTTGCCCTGGAACCTTCCTGGATCACCAGCCGTCAGATCGAAGCAGCCCGTATTGCTATGACCCGTTATACAAAGCGCGGCGGCAAGGTCTGGATCAAGATTTTCCCGGACAAACCGGTTTCCGCAAAACCGATCGGCACCCGTCAGGGCTCCGGTAAAGGTGCTGTAGAATACTGGGTAGCTGTAGTGAGACCCGGCCGTGTTATGTTCGAAATGGGCGGCATCCCCGTGGAAGCTGCAAAGGAAGCTATGCGCCTTGCAGGTCACAAGCTGCCGATTAAGACAAAGTTTGTAGTTAAAGGACAAGAAGTGGCAGGTGAATAAAATGAAGGTCAATGAAATTCGTAACCTGAGCACTGCCGAATTGAATGAAAAGGTTGCCGGCTTAAAGGAAGAACTGTTTAACCTCCGTTTTCAGCTCGCTACAGGACAGCTTGAAAATCCGATGCGTATCCGTGAAGTAAAGAAAACCATCGCAAGAATCAAAACTGTTCAGCGTGAAGAAGAATTGAAGGCTGCCAAGAAGGCATGACGGTTAATCCAAAGGAGGATCTCAACGTGGCAGAAGAAAGAAAGTTGCGCAAGGTGCGCCAGGGAATTGTTGTCAGCGATAAGATGGACAAAACCGTCGTTGTTGCTGTAGAACGTAAAGTTCCCCACAAGCTGTACAAAAAATCTATTAATACCACAACCAAGTTCAAAGCGCATGACGAAAACAACGAATGCCGTGTCGGTGATACGGTACGCATCGTCGAAACTCGCCCGCTGTCTCGCGACAAGCGTTGGAGAGTTGAGAAAATCGTTGCCCGTCAGAACTGATATAGAAAGATAATTATAGGAGGATAGGCACGATGATTCAGCAGGAAAGCAGACTCAACGTTGCGGATAATACCGGTGCTAAGAACGTCCTGGTTATTAAAGTTCTGGGTGGTTCCTTCCGTAAGAGCGGCAATATCGGTGATATTGTGGTTTGCACGGTCAAAGATGCAACCCCCGGCGGCGTTGTTAAGAAGGGCCAGGTAGTCAAGGCTGTTGTAGTCCGCAGCGTAAACGGCGTAAGCCGCAGCGACGGATCCCATATCCGCTTTGATGAAAACGCAGTTGTTATTATTAAAGACGACAAGAGCCCGGTAGGAACACGTATTTTTGGACCGGTAGCAAGAGAACTCCGTGAAAGAGATTTCATGAAGATTATTTCCCTGGCTCCGGAAGTGCTCTAATAGGGAGGCAAATGATGAGTCAGAAACTGCATGTAAAGACCGGAGACACAGTTGTCGTTATTTCCGGTAAGGATAAAGGCAAGCAGGGCAAAATCAAAGCTGCTATGCCGAAAGAAGGCCGTGTAGTCGTTGAAGGCGTCAACATGGTTAAGAAACACACAAAACCGAGCCAGGCTAACCCCAAGGGCGGCATCATCGAGAAGGAAGCTCCGATTTATGCCTCCAAGGTCATGATCCTGGATCCGGAATCCAAGAAACCGACCCGCGTAAAGAAAGTCCAGCAGAAGGACGGCTCTTATGTAAGGGCAGCCGTTAAGAGCGGCGCTATTATTGACAAGGCTTAAGCGGGAAGGAGGATAACAAGTGTCCAGATTAAACGATTTGTACAAAGCGCAGATTAAGAACAGCATGCGCGAAAAATTCGGCTACAAGAATGACATGGAAATCCCGAAGCTGGAAAAGATTGTCATCAACATCGGTGTAGGCGAAGCTACTGAAAACTCTAAAGCAGTTGATGCAGCAGCATCCGATCTTGCAGCTATCACCGGTCAGCAGCCGATGATCTGCAAAGCTCATAAATCCCTGGCTGCATGGCACATCCGTGAAGGAATGCCCCTGGGCTGCAAAGTTACCCTTCGTGGTGACAGAATGTACGAATTCCTCGATCGTCTGATCAACATCGCTCTGCCCCGTGTACGCGATTTCCGCGGCATCAGCGACCAGAGCTTCGACGGCCGTGGCAACTATGCATTCGGCGTAAAGGAACAGCTGATTTTCCCGGAAGTTGATTATGAAAAAATCGACAGAATCCGTGGCATGGATATCATTGTTGTAACTACGGCTAAGACTGATGAAGAAGCCCGCGAGCTCCTCCGCCAGTTCGGTATGCCTTTCAAGAAATAATCGGAGGACAATATGGCAAAGAAGTCTATGTTGGAACGCGAGAAGAAGAGAGAACTCGCCGTTCAGAAATATGCAGCTAAACGCCAGGCTCTGAAGGAAGCAGGCGACTGGGAAGCTCTTTCCAAGCTGCCCCGTAACGCTTCCCCTACACGTCTGCACAATCGCTGCAAACTGACAGGCCGTCCCCACGGCTATATGCGTAAATTCGGTATCTGCCGTAACCAGTTCCGTGATCTGGCTTACAATGGCGATATTCCGGGTATTAGAAAAGCCAGCTGGTAATTCGGGAGGAGGATTAAATAATGGTAACAACCGATCCAATTGCGGATATGCTTACCCGTATTCGTAATGCGAACGATGCATATCATGATAAGGTAGATATGCCTGCTTCTAAAATTAAGGCAGCTGTGCTTGCGATTTTAAAAGATGAAGGCTTTATCGGAAACGTAGAACAGATCGAAGTCGAAGGCCATCAGGTTCTCCGTGTTTCCCTGAAATACGGCGCTAACCGTGAAAAGGTCATCAAAGGTCTGAAGAGAATTTCCAAACCGGGCCTGAGAGTTTATGCAGGCAAAGAAGAACTGCCGAAGGTTCTCGGCGGTCTCGGTATTGCAGTTATTTCCACATCCAAGGGCATCATGACTGACAAGGCAGCTCGCAGAGAAGGCCTTGGCGGTGAAGTTCTTGCGTTTGTCTGGTAATCCGTTGGAGGTATAGAATGTCAAGAATTGGCAAGAAACCTATTGCGGTCCCGGCTGGTGTGGAAGTCAAGATTGACGGCCATACAGTGACAGTTAAGGGTCCGAAAGGCACACTGTCCCGTACACTGAATGAAGAAATGGACATTAAACTGGAAAACAATGAAGTTCTGGTTTCCCGTCCGAATGATGATATCAAAAACCGTTCCCTGCACGGACTGACCCGTACCCTGATCAACAACATGGTTGTTGGTGTAACACAGGGCTTTGAAAAGAAACTGGAAATCCAGGGCGTTGGCTATAATGCTCAGATGCAGGGCAAAAACCTGAAGCTGGCTCTTGGTTTCTCCCATCCGGTCATCATTACTCCGCCGGAAGGCATTACAATTACAACCCCTTCTTCCGTTGTGATTCTCGTATCCGGCGCTGACAAGGAAAAGGTTGGACAGGTTGCAGCTGAAATCCGCGCCTGGAGAGAACCGGAACCTTATAAAGGCAAGGGTATCCGTTATTCCGGTGAATACGTACGCCGTAAGGCTGGTAAGACCGGCGCAACAAAGTAAGACAGGAGGTAGAAAAATATGCGTAAAAATGCAAGCAGAAATGCGGTTATCCGCCGTCATCTGCGTCTTCGTAAGAAAATCTCCGGTACTGCCGCCTGCCCGCGTCTCAATGTGTTCAGATCCCTGGCTAACATTTACGCCCAGGTCATCGATGATGAAGCTGGCGTAACCCTGGTATCGGCTAATACCTTAGATAAAGAAATCAAGGCTCAGTTCCCCTACGGCGGCAATGCAGAAGCTGCCAAGGCTGTAGGTGCTCTCGTTGCCAAGAGAGCTCTGGAAAAGGGCATTGAAACCGTAGTATTCGATCGCGGCGGCTATATCTATCACGGCAGAGTACAAGCTCTGGCTGAAGGTGCCCGCGAAGCCGGCTTGAAATTTTAAGGTAAAGGAGAAAGCACATGCCAAGATTTGAAAAACAGGAATCCGACTTACAGGAAAACGTCGTTTTCATCAACCGCGTTGCTAAAGTCGTAAAAGGCGGCCGTCGTTTTTCCTTTGCTGCAGTCGTAGTAGTCGGTGATGGCAAGGGCAAGATTGGCGCAGGCCTGGGCAAGGCAGCTGAAGTTCCTGAAGCTATCCGCAAAGGCGTTGAAGACGCTAAGAAAAACATGATTACCGTGGCTCTGAAGAACGGAACCATTCCCCATCCTATGCTGGGCATCTATGGTGCCGGCAAGGTTATTATGAAACCTGCTGCCGAAGGTACCGGTATCAAAGCCGGCGGCCCGGTTCGTGCCGTACTGGCTCTGGCAGGCATCCGTAATATTCTGACCAAGTCCCTTGGCTCTTCTAACCCCATCAACATGGTTAGAGCTACCATGGACGGTCTCTCCAAGCTTGAAAATGCAGAAACTGTTGCAGCACTCCGCGGAAAGAGCCTGGACGAAATTTACAACTAAGGGGGCCCCTCATGAAAGTTATTATTACACTGAAAAAAAGCGTGATTGGCTCCAGACCGGAACATATCGCTACTATCAAGGCTCTTGGCCTTCATAAGACCAATTCCTCTGTAGAAAAAGAACTTACCCCCCAGATTAAAGGCATGATTCATCATGTCCAGCATCTGGTTGAATGCAAAGAAGCAGAATAATAAGAAGGAGGTGCACTGATGAAACTGCATGAACTGAAACCGGCTGAAGGCTCCAGAAGAGTACGTCGTCGCGTAGGCAGAGGCCTGGGCAGCGGCATGGGCAAACAGGCTACCCGCGGTGCGAAAGGTCAGAACGCCAGAACCGGCGGCGGCGTCCGTCCGGGATTTGAAGGCGGCCAGATGCCTCTGTACCGTCGTCTTCCGAAGCGCGGTTTTAAAAATGTATTAGCTAAGGAATATGCTGAAGTCAATGTTGAACAGCTGAATCGTTTCGATGCCAACGCTGTTGTTGATCCGGCAGCTCTCGTTGAAGCAGGTATTCTGAAGAACGTTCTCGATGGTGTACGTGTACTGGGAAACGGTGAACTGTCCAAGGCTCTGACCGTAAGAGCACAGGGATTCACCAAGTCCGCTCAGCAGAAAATCGAAGCAGCAGGTGGAAAAGTAGAGGTGATCTGATATGGGATCTACTTTAGCAAACTTTTTTGCAAATAAAGAACTCAAAGATCGCATTCTTTTCACCTTCCTGATGTTTGTCATCTTCCGTCTCGGGGTCCATATCCCCGTGCCGGGGGTTGATTCATCGGTGATTGAGAGTCTTTTCACTTCAGGCAATCTCTTCGGATTCCTGGATCTCTTCGCCGGCGGGGCACTCAGCAAATTCTCCATATTTGCCATGAGTATCACTCCCTACATCAACTCATCCATCATTATGCAGCTCCTGACCGCTGTCATCCCCACCCTGGAAGAATGGAGAAAAGACGGTGCCGAAGGATACAAGAGAATTCAGAAAGTCACAAGATATTTCACAATTTTCCTGGCAGCTGTGCAGGCATTCGGTATGACCTATGCCCTGCGTATCAACAATGCCCTTGTTGATAACAGCTGGCTGTATTTCTTTTTCGTTATCGTTGTTCTCACCGCAGGCACCTGCCTCCTTATGTGGATCGGCGATAAGATTACGGAACATGGTATCGGCAATGGTATTTCCCTTATCATCTTCTGCGGCATCGTAGCCCGCTTCCCGCAGGCTATTTCCACCGTAGTAGATTACCTGAAAGTCGGCACCATTTCTCCCTTCCAGCTTCTCCTGTTCCTGGTCATTGCGCTGGCTATGATTCTCATGGTCATCGAAGTGAACGAAGGACAGAGAAGGATTCCTATCCAGTATGCCAAGCGTGTGATTGGACGCAGAATGTATGGCGGTCACTCCACCTACCTGCCTCTCAAGGTAAACCAGGCCGGCGTTATCCCCATCATCTTCGCTTCCTCCATTCTCATGCTCCCCATTACCCTGGCACAGTTCATCCATGTGAGCTGGGTACAGTCCATCGGTAATTTCTTCGGATGGGGCACCTGGCCAAACACCATCTGCTACGGTTTCCTCATTTTTATCTTCACCTATTTCTATACAGCTATTTCTGTGAACATCAAGGATCTGGCAGATAATATGAAGAAATATGGCGGCTTCATTCCAGGCATCCGCCCGGGGCAGCCCACCATGATGTATGTAGATAAGGTATTGTCCAGAATCACTCTGACCGGCGCCGTTTTCCTGGCATTCATTGCAATCCTTCCGAACTTCATCGGAAATATCACCGGCATCCAGGGCGTGTACTTCGGTGGTACATCGCTCCTCATTATCGTCGGCGTTGCACTGGACACCATGAGACAGGCACAGTCTTATATGGTTACAAGAAACTATCAGGGCTTTATTAAATAAGGCTTTTGTGAGATAAGGAGCAGGATATGTATATCTTATTAATGGGACCTCCCGGCGCCGGCAAAGGCACCCAGGCAGAAAAGCTCATTCGTGATTACGGCATCCCCCAGATTGCAACCGGCGATATGTTCCGTGCGGCTGTGAAATCGGGAACTGCTCTCGGCAAGGAAGCTAAAAGCTATATGGACAAGGGAGCCCTTGTTCCGGATAGTGTAACTGTGGGCATCGTAAAGGAAAGACTGGCCCAGGACGACTGCAAAAAGGGATGGATCCTCGACGGATTCCCCCGCACCACCGCCCAGGCCTCTGCCCTGGATGCCATTCTTCATGAACTGGGAATCCAGCTTACTGCTGTCATCGGCATCAAAGCCTACCGCGATGACATCATCAAGAGAGTAAGCGGAAGACTGGTCTGCAAGAAATGTGGAGCTTCCTTCCATAAAGAATTCCGTCCGCCGAAGACACCGGGCATCTGCGATAACTGCGGCGGTGAACTGTACCAGCGGGCTGATGATAACGAAAAGACCATCTCCCAGCGTCTGGATGTTTACGAAACATCCACAAAACCGCTCATTGACTACTACAAGGTCAGCGGCCGGTACTATGAAATCGACGGAGACCAGTCCATGGACAAGGTGTATGCTGATATCCAGGATGCACTGAAGAAGGCGTCCAAATGATTATCATCCATACACCGGAAGAAATAGAGAAGATTGCCGCAGCCAGCCGTCTGACTGCGGAAACGCTCTCTATGCTGGAAAAAGCAGTGAAGCCTGGCATGAGCACTCTTGATCTTGACCATCTGGCTGAAAAATTTATCAGAGACAGAGGCGGTACACCTGCCGAGAAGGGATACGAAGGCTATCCCGGATCCATCTGCGCATCGGTCAATGACACTGTAGTCCACGGAATTCCTTCAGCAAGAAAAATTTTAAAAAAAGGTGATATCATTTCTATCGATCTTGTGGTAGAATTAAATGGTTACATGGGTGACTCCTGTATCACCGTTCCGGTAGGCCACACAAACAAGAAGAATATGCAGCTGATTCAGGCTACGGAAGGCGCACTTTTTGCCGGCATCAAGCAGGCAGTGGTGGGCAACACCGTAGGCGACATCGGCCATGCTGTCGAAAGCTATGTGAAACCATATGGCTACGGCGTTCTTCGCGAATATGTAGGCCATGGTATCGGGACAGACATGCACGAAGATCCGGAAATTCCGAATTACGGAACGCCAGGTCATGGGCCGCGTCTGGAAGAAGGCATGGTTATCTGCATTGAACCGATGATTACCATGGGAAGTGCTGATATCATTACCCTTCGCGATGGCTGGGGTGTGGTGACAGCTGACGGAAAACCGTCTGCTCACATTGAACACACCGTTGCCATTACCAAAGATGGTCCTAAAATTCTGACGCTGCGCGACTGATATCGTTACCAGCGGACAGTATATGTAAGCCAAAGGAGGCTCTCATGAGCAAGGCAGACGTTATTGAAGTTGAAGGTAAAGTAGTAGAAAAGCTTCCAAACGCCATGTTCCGTGTCAAACTGGAAAACGGCGGCCATATTGTGCTGGCTACTATTTCCGGCAAAATGAGGATGAATTTCATCCGTATACTGCCCGGGGATAAGGTAACAGTAGAATTGACGCCCTACGATTTAGAGCACGGCAGGATTACCTATCGTTACAAGTAAGTAAGGAGGAACCAAGATGAAGGTCAGACCGTCCGTTAAAAAGATGTGCGACAAGTGCAAGATCATCAAACGCAAAGGCCGTGTAATGGTCATTTGTGAAAATCCGAAACATAAGCAGAGACAAGGTTAATTAAAAGGAGGTTAAAGAGTAGATGGCACGTATAGCTGGTGTAGACTTACCAAGAGATAAGCGCGTTGAGATCGGCTTAACTTATATTTATGGAATTGGCCCCACTCTTTCCAAAGAAATCTTAAGCAAAGCAGGAATCAATCCTGATATCCGAGTGAGAGATCTGACAGAAGATGACGTTGCAAAGATCCGCAACGCTCTCGCTGACTACAAAGTCGAAGGTGATCTCCGTAGAGAAGAATCCCTCAACATTAAGCGTCTGGTAGAAATCGGCTCCTACAGAGGCAGACGTCATCGCGAAGGCCTGCCGGTACGTGGTCAGAGAACAAAGACCAACGCTCGTACCCGCAAAGGACCGAAGAAGACCATTGCAGGTAAGAAGACTGCAACCAAGAAGTAATGTTGAAGGAGGGATATAATGGCTACGGTAAAAAGTAAAGCAAAAAGAAAAGAAAGAAAACATGTAGAATCCGGTGCAGCTCATATTCGTTCTACTTTCAACAACACGATTGTAACGATTACTGACTCCAACGGCAACACCATTGCATGGGCATCTGCCGGCGGACTCGGATTCAAAGGCTCCCGTAAGAGCACACCATTCGCAGCACAGATGGCAGCTGAACAGGCTGCTAAAGTTGCTATTGACCAGGGCATGCGTTCCGCTGACGTATTCGTCAAAGGACCAGGCGCAGGCCGTGAAGCAGCTATCCGTGCACTGCAGGCAGCAGGCATCGAAGTCAGCAGCATTAAGGACGTCACCCCGATTCCTCATAACGGCTGCCGTCCTCCGAAACGCAGAAGAGTATAATTAAGGTATATCCTTTCTGTTTCATTTTGGCGCCGTCAGGCGCAGAAGGAGGACTTTCGGATGATCGAAAATACTAGCTTCACAATTAAGACTGTGGAACTCAGCGATGACAAGAGTCACGGCAAGTTCGAATGCGAACCGCTCGAAAGAGGCTATGGCATCACCCTGGGAAACAGTTTACGACGCGTGTTGCTTTCATCTTTAGACGGTGTGGCTATTACGTCTATCAAAATCGACGGCGTGCTTCATGAATTTTCAACTATTAACGGCGTCAGAGAAGATGTAACAGATATGATTCTGAACCTGAAGAAGATTCGTTTCATCGCCCACGACGAAGCGACCTTCCCCATCACTGTCAGAATCGATATCACTAAAGAGGGTATTTTCCATGCCGGTGATATGGTTTTACCGGCAGAAATAGATGTTCTCAACAAAGATCTGGCCATCTGCACATTGGATTCCGATGCCCATCTGGGTATGGAAATGACCATTAACCGCGGACATGGCTATGTACCTTTTACAAAGAACAAATCGGATGATGACGTTATCGGCGTCATCCCCATCGACTCCATTTATTCTCCTGTTGTTAAGTGCAACTACGAAGTCAGCGATACCCGCGTAGGCAATGAAATGGACTACGACAAGCTGACTCTGGAAGTGGATACCGACGGCTCTGTCAATGCGGATGACGCAGTGGCTACAGCTGCCAATATCCTGATCAGCTGCTTTGAAAACTTCTGCAAAATCGGTATCAGCCAGCCAGGCAGCGAACCGACAGAAGGGGAAGAAGTAGAAGAAAGTCCCGCTCCTGCCCAGGATAAAGCCAATGAAGACGCTGTACGCGCTCTTCCCATTGACGAACTGGAACTTTCTGTCCGCGCATTTAACTGCCTGAAGAGAGCTGAAATCAATACCATCGGCGAACTGACAGACAAGACAGAAGATGAATTGACCCGTGTACGCAACCTTGGTAAAAAATCGGTAGATGAAATCAAAGAAAAACTGGCTAACTTCCGGGATTACGGACTTCATCTCAAAGATTCCAAGGATTGATATAGTTATAGGAGGAAAGAAATGGCACGTAGTAGATTGAGAAGAGTCAGCGGTGCCCGCAAGGCCCTGCTGCGCAGTCTCGTAACCGCTCTTTTCCAGCATGGCCAGATTAAGACCACTGAGTCCAAGGCCAAGGAACTCCGCCACGTAGCTGACAAGATGATCTCCCTCGCTAAGAGAGGCGATCTCCATGCCCGCCGTCAGGCTGAAGGTTTCATCATGGACAAGGCTGTTACAAAGAAACTGTTTGACGAAATTGCAAAGAAATACACAGACCGCAACGGCGGCTATACCCGCATTGTGAAACTGGATGGCCGTCTTGGCGATAATGCTCCTGAAGTTATCATCGCCCTGGTAGACTGATTTCCTGTCTGAAAGAAAAGAACCGGTGACTTTTCGCCGGTTCTTTTTTATTTTTTTATAACGGAAAGGGGCGGTTCCTTATCTTTCATCTCCCTGCTAGTCATGTTAAAATAAAAGGGATTATTGACAGGGCTTTGGAAATAAGATGCAGTGAATCCAGGAGCCCCGTATAAAGGAGCGTAAAGCAATGAATATGGATTTTGATATCCCCGACATTAGCGAAAATGTAGGAAAAGCCGCTGGCGGCGGAAAACACAGAAAACCCAGAAGGGCTGGAAAAATCCGTCTCGGTGACAGCCTCCGCAGCATTTCCAGAGAATATACGGCCACCAGGGAAAGGATGGACGAGGATAAGCACATTGAATTTTATTCCCTCTCGGAAGGTCAGGAACATTTTCCTTTCTACGGCATGGAGGTATCCATCATCGGTGTGTGCATCCGGAATAAGAAAACCGCAGCCATTTACATGGAGCTTCCTTTGGACAAAAGGGAGGATCTGATTAAAAAACTGTCTGCATCGGAAGGCGAAGGAGAAGAATCACAGGCTATGACCATCTTCTCCGATACGGTGACCTCCATTTTCGTAACCAAACCGGAAAAGGGGGAAAAGGTGGTAACCATTGCCCTTATGGACAGTGAAGAAGCGAAGGTTCTTTCCGACAATGAAGCCATTGAAGAAAAACAGGCGGAAGAGGCTAAAGGGCTGGGGCACAAAATCTTCAAAACCTACTTCAATCCGGTGGGCCGCATCAGCCGCCGTTCCTATATTCCTAAAATGCTGGGCGCCGGCATACCGGCTGCCATTCTCTTCTCTTTCACCTGCCTTCGGCCAGAGCTCTTTGAGGGAGACCTGAATCTTTACATCTTCACCTTCCTGGTGGTGGGCACTCTGTGCTTCATTTCCCTTATCAGCCTGGCCATGCGCCGCCTGTCGGACATTGGCCTTTCTCATCTCTACTACTGGGTGTTCTTCCTCCTCCTTTTTGGTATTAACCAGCTGGGTGGTCAGTTCCTTGGCAGTCAGCTCATGGCTACCAGGGTGGTGGCAGTGATATTCATGGCCGCCGTAGTTCTTCTGGCGTTTTTCCCCGGAGAAAATAAGAAAAACAAGTACGGTCCTGTGCCGAAAGAGTGATGATTTTATGATTGGTAGAAGCGCTGATTTTCCCTTCCCGGGAATCAGCGTTTCCTTTTTTCAGTCAATAAGGAGGATGGATGACTTTTCCTGTTCCTTTAAGGCAGATGCTTCCTCTTTTGGGAATCACTGTATCTGCCTTCGTATTTAATACTTCTGAATTTATGCCCATTGCCCTGCTTATGGATATTTCCCAGTCCTTTGACCAGACGGAAGCAGAAACGGGCATTATGATTACTGTCTATGCCTGGATGGTAGCCATCCTGTCTCTGCCCCTTATGCTGGCAGCAGGGAAGATGAAGGAGAAGACCCTTCTTCTACTTACGCTCCTTCTCTTTGCTCTGGGACAGCTGGCCAGCGGCATGGCTCCTTCCTTTCCCCTGCTTATGGGCGCCCGGATTCTGGTGGCCAGTGCCCATGCCATCTTCTGGTCCATTGCAGCGCCTCTGGCAGCGAGACTGGTGGACAAAGGAAAATCGCCCTTTGCCCTGTCCATGGTGGCAGCCGGTACGGCAGTGGCCATGGTTTTTGGCCTTCCCTTAGGACGGGTCATCGGACTGGCTCTGGGATGGCGTATGACCTTCCTGCTCATTGCCCTGGTTACCGCCGGAGCCATGGTGTATCTGTTCTTTGTATTTCCCCAGCTTTCTCCGGGAGAACCTTTCACCCCGGGAGATTTGCCCGGGCTTTTCCGAAACAGGCCGGTGGCTGTTATTTTCGGAATGACGATCTTTTATGCTTCTGCCTACTTCACGGTGTACAGCTATATTGAGCCTTTCCTTCACGCTGTGGCCCATCTGGCACCTGCGGCCATTACGGCAGTGCTTATCTTCCTGGGAAGTACAGGATTTTTGGGAAGCTTTGCCTTTTCTAAAATGTTCGGTACCTATCCCAAACTGATTATTATGACCGGCGCCTGCGGCCTTTTGGTTCCCTTCTTTCTTCTCCGTGAGGGAGCCCCGTTCCTGCCGGTGCTTCTCTTCTGCCTCCTGGCTATGGGCGTGGTGAATACGCTCTACGGTATAGCCATGCAGTCGGAAATCATCCGTCATCTGTCTACCGGCGCTGCTCCGGTGGCCATGTCTATTTTTTCCGGTATCTTTAATATGGGCATCGGCAGCGGAACCTATATAGGGAGCCTTTTGACGGCCCGGGGATACCTGCCTTACATTGGCCTTGCCGGCGGCCTGCTGGCTCTTGTCTGCGGCCTCCTCTGCATTTTTTGCTACCTGCCTTTTATGGGCAGAAAGAGCAGGGAGCTCCGTAACAGGGGCTGATCCTTTCCTGACGGGAAAGAGAACAGGCTTTTCCTCCCTTCGGGAAAGAAAAAATCAGGCAGGTCCATGCTTTTTCAGAAAACAGAAAAGGGGCTGTGAGGAAATGATTTCCATTTCTTCACAGCCCCTTTTTATTCGTTGATCCCAAAAATCAAAAAGCACTGTGAACAGGCATTCACAGTGCTTTGTACTTGGTGGAGGCGGTGCCCGGAGTTGAACACGGGGATAAGGGCCTTGCGGGGCCCACGCCTTAGCGCTTGGCTACACCGCCATAAATCTGACTTTTCTAGTATATCGCAGGTTTTCGAAAAAGTAAAGCCAATGATGAGGTAATTGCCATTTACAAACGGTTACATGAGTAAAACGCATGGATGCCTATCGCACCCAGAGGGTATACTGGCCGGGAATGCTGATGCGATCCGCTTTTTCTGCTTCATTATAGGTGACCAGGAAGGGGGAGGTGCTGTGATTTCTGGTAATGAGCAGGACATTGGGGTCCTTCAACAGCTTTTCTTCGGAAATGAAGGGCATCACGTTCTTGGCGTTCCAGGACAGGCCTCCCGGTTTCATGGAAGCCATTTTCTCTTCCGGTTCTGCGCGGTAAATGGTTTTACCGCTGTAGAAGACGGCGGAGGTGCGGTAGTCATCCAGAAAGGCAATGGTCTTATGGGTAGTGTCCATATGGGCCAGGGCTTCGCCGATTTCCTTACCCGAATGATTCAGCATGATGGAGGGGGCCACTGTGACGGCCAGCACCGTGTATACCAGACCGCAGGCCAGGCCTGCCTTTTCAATGCGGAAATCCTGCTTTTTGTAAAGAAGGGCTGTTAAGATGGAAAGGGAAAACAGGGCCGGGAAGGTGTAGGTGGTGTACTTGGTGGCCACCAGCTGGAAGAAGAGGAACACCACGAAACCATAGATGAGGAGAAGCTGGGTGGCATCATGGGCACTTCGAAGATCCAGCTTCTTTTCTTTCCACCGTTTGTACAGGGAGAAGGGAATGAAGAAGCTCCAGGGAGCAAAACCGGCAAAGTAAACGATAAGGTAGAAGTACCATTTATTGTGGGAGGGATGTTCGGAAACCGTGGCCCGCAGCACATTGTGGACGCCGATAAAATTCAGGAGGAAATCATTTCCATGAAGATAGCACATGGTGCCGTACCAGGCGCCGGCGATGAGGGCGAAGAGCATAAGGCCGGACAGAAGGTGCACATGCATCATTTCCTTCAAATCCTTTTTATAAAGAAGGAAGAGGAAGCAGGCAAGGCCCGGGAGAAGGATGCCTATGGGTCCCTTGGTAAGAACCGCCAGGGCAGCCGACACATAGCAGAGAAAATAGTATTTCCTGTTTTCCGCATAGCCCAGATAGAAAAAGGCGATGGCGGCGCTCATGAAAAGGAAAAGGGTGGAGTCTGTAATCACTGCCTTGGACAGAATCCAGCATTCCACTGAGGAAGCCAGGATGATGGCGGCAAGCCAGCCTGTCTTTTCCCCGTAGACGCGGCGGGCAAACCAATAGATAAAGAGCACCGAGGCAGAGCCAAAGAGAGCGGCAGGAAGACGGGCGGCCATTTCGTTGAAGCCAAAGAGAGTAAAAGACAGGGCCAGTTCCCAGTAATAGAAAATAGGCTTGTCGTACCAGAAGCGACCGTAAATCTGGGGAGAAATCCAGTTGCCGGAGAGCACCATTTCCTTGGCGGTGAGGGCGTAGTTGGCTTCTGCCGTGTCCGTTACGGCCAGAAGCTGGTTCCCTGCCAGGTAAAGAACAAGGGTAAAAAGCAAAAGGGATACATAAGGATGGTTTCGAATCGTTTTCATCATGATCCTCCCGAGTGATGAGATGACATATGGTTTCTTCACCCCGTACTCTACAGGACTGATGTTAATGATTCTGTATGTAAAAATTAAATTTTTTATGAACATATTTATATGTGCCAATAGCCCCTTAGAGTCTCCGCTGAGATTCCTTGGGGCTATTTTTATTGGCACATTGTCACACGATTGTCACACGTCTATGAGACCATCAATTACCTTTGCGGCCTTTTTGTCTTCCTCTAAGACACCATGAGTGTACCTATCCATGGTGATAGTTATACTGCTATGACCCAGACGCTCACTTACAGTCTTCATATTGATACCTTTGGCTATCAGAAGTGTTGCATTGGTGTGTCTAAGGTCATGAAATCTAATGTGTCTTAATCCTGCTTTTTTGAGGATTGTTGAGAATGCATATTGGAGTGGGGAAGCTCTCTTGTAGTCTCCTGAAGCATTGCTGAAGACTATCTCACAATCGGGTCTACGAAGCACCTGAAGGCCCTCTAGCGTTTCCTTTGAGACGCTTAAGGTTCTTTTACTCTTGGCTGTCTTTGGCTCTCCTACATGGCCTACAGCGTCTACTGTACGCTTAACTGAAATTGTGTCTTTAGCAAAGTCTATATCAGACCAGTGCAGGGCCAGAAGCTCTCCTTTGCGAAGACCAGTTTCTATTGCTAATCTGATAAGCCAGTAATAAAAGGGGCTGAAGTCCTTTGCAGTAGCTAGTAGCTTATGTACTTCATCTACTGTAAGGGCCTTTATTTCTTTTTGTGAAACCTTAATTGTGTCCATTAGAGACACAGGGTTAGTGCGTATCAACTGCTCTTTAACTGCTAGCTTAAATACATTCGATAAAATGACTTTGATTGTATTCTTGGTGCTGTTATTTAGCTCTATGGAACTAAAGGCTTCATTGAGGTCTATGAGTGTAATATCCGCTATGCTTTTGTCTCCCAGTACAGGAAGGATATGGAGAGACATAAGACGCTCATATGTTGTTTGTGTACTCTCCCTGATACTTGGAGACCTTACAGATAACCAGTGCTTCATATAGAGCCTTAGAGGTGTCCTATTCGTTATCTTGAGGATTCCTTCTTGCTTTTCATATTTAGCTTTATTCAGCTTAGCTACTACTTCTGCTTTGCTACTACCAGTGAATGTCTTCCGTATACGCTTGTTTGTCTTTGGGTCTCTCCCTAGGTCTAAGAAGCCCCTGAAGTGACCTTTACGATATTCTACTATGCTACCTTCTCCCTTTTGTCTCCTTCTTGCCATGATGTGTCTCCCTTCCACAAAAATTTTGTAAAAATTGTGAAATGGCAATCAATAAATAGAGAGAAACAAAAATCCCCCCTTTAGGCCCCTCCGAAACTCACAACACGTTTCACACTGAACTTCCTTTTGGCACCAGCGGGGCGGTGTCTTTGGGTCGTACCATGGGTATCTTTAAGGGCCTTTATGTACCATGCATTTAACCATAGGTATCATTGAATGCCTGTATACATAATAACATATGGGGGCTTGTGTGCCAAAAAAGTGACTACTGTCTAGCCATATGATTTCCGTATGCTTTTATCTATCTCTTTTTGCTTTAGCATGCTAAAGGATTAAAGCGTTAAAGCTATAAAGGGCTAAAGGGGAACATGGGGAAACAATGGGGAGACTTTAAGGATATTGAAGAATTTAAATGTTTCTATAAGTGAGACAAAAAAGTCTCATTGTCAACCTCAGTTAAAAATATATCTGTCCCCTTTTGATTCTTAAAGTCCCATTAAATCAAACTAAAATTAATTTAATGATACTATTGCCTTTCTATATATATATACATATATAGGCAGTGACTACTGTTTTTTATTTTTAGTTTGTTCAATGTAATCTAACATCATCGCACGAATGACAGCCGATGATTCTACATTATTTACAGAACAGGCGTTCATAAATGACTCTTTAAGGGAAACAGTCACACGAATGGCAATTACTGCCGTTTTACTTTGATTCCTTACAGTTTGATTGATTTTATCAATATTCATAGCGTTATAAAGTCCTTTTATACCCATATATAAAATTTTATTGTCTATGCACGGTGTGAAACATCTGCTATTGTATATACAGGATGTTAAACACCACGAACAACACCCAAAAAATTAAATATTTGACCCTTGAGATATTTAAGGGGGAACAAATCCCTGTATCTTACATAGTACTATCGATAGTGTGACAGGCTATAGTGACACGATAGAGAATTAAAAGAGGTAAAACCTAGCTAGTGGGGGACAGTCACTAGCTATGACGGGAAACTAAAATTTCTCTATCGATGATGTTCGAGATGAAACATCAGTTAATTGGTTGACTTACAACTAATAGCCAGTGACTAACCACTACTAACACACACTACTATCATATCACAACTTGTATAAATCTGAAAGGATTGAATATAAAATGACTACTTATGCACTGCTTAAAAATGAACTTGAAAATAGATACGGCATGACTGAATATTACCGCCGTCCTTTAGTGCACCTTAAAGGCCACCCAAAAGCCGCCACCTTTGCCCGTGTATGTTTAGGCAGATGTGGCATTCACATCTACATTCAGTCATATGCAACACGCATTATGACCGTATTCATTCCTAAACCATCAGATGATGGCGTCCCCTATCTTGAAATTACAGGACTTTATAGCATGACCACACGTAAGCACATTGGATGGTGGATGGCCTTTTTAAGGGACTTGAACATTGTACCACCTACATGGGACTATTTCACGGTAAAAGAGGCATGGGAAAACAGGAAAGACAACCAATATCCACGTTTACCACTTTAAAATTCATGGTTAACAATAGGGGCCTTGAGTATTCTCATAGGCCCCTTAAATTATCTCAAGGGGGTCAATCATGACAACATTAGAGTTAACAATTAATTCCCGTGGCAAGGTTTACAATATCGACGTGTCCGACTGGTACGTAGAAAAGTGGGCAGAATGGCACCACACTACAGAAACATGGGGGCATGATGAATGGTTTAAATTCACACGGTATCTTGATAGCGTTAACAATGACGTATGGGACGCTATTCACCACTGCCGCACAACTATCAAGTTTATGGGGAAGACGCCTGTAGGCTTTTGTGACAGGGCCATGACGTTGTTAGGATACCCCTCTATTTATTCCAATAATGCCCTTGTGGTAGCGACTATTAATTATGATATGTTAATCGATTTACTCAAGAGTGAATTGAATGAGAAGCATTATGAGTTAATAAAAGAGGACAGTACAAATATTTACTATCTTGTAAAGCGGTAACATGTAAACAATATAGGCGTAGGGGAGTTAACAATAATCAAGTGTCTTCCCTACGCTATTTTTATACTCAAGAAAGGTGACTAAATACCATGGATAAGACAATTTTCAAGACAGTTATTAGAGCCAACAATGGCACCGATAACATGAACGCATTTTCTATCTCTTTGGACGTGAAAAGAGTGCCTAACAAGACAGTATACCTTTTATGGGTATGCCCGATTAAAAGGGAAGTCAAGTATGGTGTTGTCATGGACACGGGTTGCCCCATGGACGCCTATAGACACATGGTAGCATGGGCAAAGAGGAATAGCAAGAAACAGGAAAAAATGGCCCTTGTGTCCATGATTAGTGCACTCAAGGGCATGAGAGATGCGGAGTTTATGCTTGACTCCGTGTCTGATGATGATTTCAAGACACTTTTAAATGATATTGATAAAGCAGAGAAAGAGAGGTAAGAATCATGGAATACAAATTATACATATCAAGCCCTTTAGACTGGTGGGATATTTCCCACTTTTGTTCTGCCCCTATAGTTGAATGGGCAGAAGAACACAATAAGGGCGATGAACTCATGGAATGGTTAGTGGACTACTTTGATGGGGAAACACCCTCTATGGAAGAGGTAGAGGGGGCATTATACTCCATCAGGGCAGAAGAGTACACAAGAATTTTAGGATTAGGAAAGGCAGGTTGACAATCATGATAGTAAGAAAAGATGTTGACTTTTATGATATTAGAGAAAATGCATGGGGTGGGGCTAAATTTACCCTTGACACAATAGCAGACTATGACAAGGAAGAAGAATTTATGGCCTTATTGGAAGAATTGTACCCTGATGGGGCCGATGAAACAGAACTCAATGATTTCATAGCCTTTGATGATGATTATATCTTTGAGTCTTTGGGGATTTCTTCTTCTGAAGATGATGATGAGGAATAGCTAGCTAGTTAACAATATAGGCGTGGGGAAGTTAACAATAACCAATGTGTCTTCCCCACGATTTTTATTACCAAAAAGAGAGGTTAACAATTATGTATACATATCGCATTGAATCCTTTAGAAATGGAGAACTCAAGTTTCTCGCATGAGTATTCCGCAGTAGGTGTACCGCCTGTCCGCCAAGGTGTACCGTTTGTCCGC
>OGOL01000672.1_pt1 | contig 37774 bp, 26 predicted proteins | sample 1552641 | NCBI WGS metagenome assembly OGOL01 (sample SAMEA2580140, study PRJEB22360) | human gut metagenome | biome: human gut; feature: human-associated habitat; material: faeces | place: Denmark | collected 2008/2010 | reverse complement strand
CGGCATAGGGGCCCCCCGGGCGCGGGGGGCGCGCCGCCCCCGCCGCAGAAACCGAGCGAAGCGAAGGGAGGGGACAGCGGGGTGGGAATGTCGATATCCGCGAAGCGGCTACGCCCCGCCCGAGCCCTGCGACAACCGAAACAAGTACAACAATTTCAAATACAACCGACAATGTCTTTTGATACATTCGCTGACCGCCATATCGGCGTCAGCAATCCCGACGAACTCAAAGCCATGCTCGACACGATCGGTGTCGGAAGCGTCGACGAACTGATCGCGCAGGTGATCCCCCAGTCGATCCGGCTGAAAAAACCGCTCGACCTGCCTGCGGGCATGAGCGAATACGAATTCGCCGCACATATCCGTGCGCTGGCCGACCGCAACCACCCGCTGCGGTCGTTCATCGGCATGGGCTACTACCCCTGCGCCGTACCGGCCGCCGTGGCGCGCAACGTCTTCGAGAATCCCGCGTGGTACACCTCCTACACCCCCTACCAGGCCGAAATCTCGCAGGGGCGTCTGGAAGCGCTGCTCAATTTCCAGACCGCCGTGCTCTCGCTCACGGGCATGGAAATCGCCAACTGCTCGCTGCTCGACGAGGGGACGGCGACGGCCGAGGCGATGCTCATGATGTTCGCCCTGCGCAGCCGCGACGCGGTGAAGGAGGGGCGCACGCAGCTCTTCGTCGACCGCAACCTCTTCCCGCAGACGCTCGACCTGCTGCTCACGCGCAGCGAGCCGTTCGGCATCGAGCTCATCGTCGACGACTACGACTGCTACGAGTTCTCGGGCAAGGAGTTCGGCGCTGTCGTGCAGTATCCGGCCGCCGACGGCGCCGTGCGCGACTACGCGGCCTTCGTCGAAGCGGCGCACGCGCACGATGCGAAGGTGACGGCCGTAGCCGACCTGCTCTCGCTGGCACTGCTGAAAGCTCCCGGCGAATGGGGCGCCGACATCTGCGTCGGTTCGGCGCAACGCCTGGGCACGCCCATGGGCTTCGGCGGCCCGCACGCGGGCTACATGGCCACGCGCGAGGCCTACAAACGTCAGATGCCCGGCCGCATCATCGGCGTCTCGGTTGACCGGCTGGGCAACCGCGCCCTGCGCATGGCGCTGCAAATGCGCGAGCAGCATATCAAGCGCGAGCGCGCCACCTCGAACATCTGCACCGCCTCGGCGCTGATGGCCTCGATGGCAGGCTTCTACTGCGTCTACAACGGCGCCGAAGGCCTGCGCCGTCCTGCCGAGACGGCCCACACGGCCGCCTGCGACACCGCCCGCGCCCTCGCGGCGCTGGGCTACAAGCTCACGAACCAGCACTTCTTCGATACGCTCGACATCGAGGCCGAAGCGGCCGTCATCCAGTCGCTCGCCCTCGAACGGGGCATCAACTTCTTCTACCCCTCCGAGGAGCGCGTGCGCCTCTCGTTCGACGAGGGGACCACCCCCGACGAGGTGGCCGAGGTCGTGGCCCTCTTCGCCGAGGCGCGGGGACGCAAACCCAAAGTCGCCAGGAGCCACGCCCCGAGCACGCTGCCCGAAGCGCTGCGCCGCACCTCGCCGATCCTCACCGAGGAGGTCTTCCGCTCGCACCGCAGCGAAAGCGCGCTGATGCGCTACATCAAGCGGCTGGAACACCGCGACATCTCGCTGGCCGACTCGATGATCTCGCTGGGGTCGTGCACGATGAAACTCAACGCGGCGGCACTCATGCAACCCCTGTCGCTGGCCGGGTTCCAGAACATGCACCCCTTCGCACCCGTCGAACAGGCCGAAGGTTACATGGAGCTGATCGCCGCGCTCGAACGCGACCTGGCCACGATCACCGGACTGGCCGCCTGCTCGCTGCAACCCAATTCGGGCGCCGCGGGCGAATACGCAGGGTTGATGGTCATCCGCGCCTACCACCAGTCCAAGGGGCAGGGGTACCGCAACGTCATCCTGATCCCCGCCTCGGCGCACGGCACGAACCCCGCGTCGGCCGCCATGGCAGGCATGAAGATCGTCACGGTGGCGTGCGACGCCAAGGGCAACATCGACGTCAACGACCTCAAAACCAAGGCCGAAGAACACGCCTCGGAGCTGTGCGGGCTGATGGTGACCTATCCCTCGACGCACGGCGTCTTCGAGAGCCGCATCCGCGAGATCGTCGACGCCGTACACGACGCCGGCGGACAGGTCTATATGGACGGCGCCAACATGAACGCGCAGGTCGGCCTCACCAATCCGGGCTACATCGGCGCCGACGTCTGCCACCTCAACCTCCACAAGACCTTCGCCATGCCGCACGGCGGCGGCGGTCCCGGCGTCGGCCCGATCTGCGTGGCCGCGCACCTGCGTCCCTTCCTGCCGTCGCACCCCATCGCCGCGACGGGCGGCGACGAAGGCATCACCGCCGTGGCGTCGGCCCCGTGGGGTTCGGCGCTGCTGCTGCCCATCACCTACGGCTACATCCGCATGATGGGTGCGGAAGGGCTGGCACGCGCCACCCAAACGGCCATCCTGAACGCCAACTACCTGGCTGCATGCTTCAAGGATACCTACGGCATCGTTTATCGCGGGGCAAACGGCTTTGTCGGCCACGAAATGATACTGGAGTGCCGCAAGGTGCACGAGGAAACGGGCATCAGCGAAAACGACATCGCCAAGCGACTGATGGACTACGGCTATCATGCGCCTACCCTCTCCTTCCCCGTTCACGGCACGCTGATGATAGAACCCACGGAGAGCGAAAGCCTTGCCGAACTGGATAACTTCGTACACGTAATGCTCGCCATCTGGCAGGAGATTCAGGAAGTGAAGAACGGCGAAGCGGACAAGAACGACAATGTGCTGGTAAATGCCCCGCATCCCGAATACGAAGTGGTGGCCGATACATGGGAGCACAGCTATACCCGGCAGAAAGCCGCCTATCCGATAGAAAGCGTACGCGACAACAAGTTCTGGGTGAACGTGGCACGGGTGGACAATACGTTGGGCGACCGCAAACTGCTGCCTACGTGCTACGGGTGCTTCGAATAGGGTAGTGAAATATACCCGATGATTTTTTTAGGCACGGATTACACGGATTTCACGGATTTACTTGATTTTTTCTGTTTCTGCGAAATCTGTGTAATTCGTGAAATCCGTGAAACCTGTGTAATCTGCGAAATCCGTGTAATCCGTGCCTGAAAAAAATACATACCATTTGTTTCCTTGTTTATATATCCCCCCTGCTTTTATGCCACAAATAAATCTATGAGTACCACTCACAAAAGAAAAAGGAACGGTCTCTTTTACAGCAGAGGCGAAGAAACGGTCAACAGCCTGTCTCACGGCATAGGCATCTCGATGGCGGTCATTATCGGGGGATTCTTCCTGATGAAATGCTACCGGGCACAAGACCCGTGGGCGATACTCGGCATGTGGCTCTACCTGTTCGGTATGGGCGGCTCCTACCTGTCTTCCACCCTTTACCACTCCCTGAAGCACCATAACCCGTGGAAACGGCGGTTGCGCCATTGGGACCACGCGGCTATCTACTGGCACATTGCCGGAAGCTTCTCTCCCGTTACACTGATTGCCTTGCGCGATGAGGGGCTATGGGGCTGGGGACTGTTCTGCTTTGTCTGGTTGTGCGCCGTTGCGGGCACTATCATCAGCTTCCGCAAAATGAAAGAACACAGCTATGTGGAAACGGTGTGCTACATCCTTATGGGGCTGTCCGTGCTGGTGGTGTTCAAGCAGCTTTTTGCCGTTGCGCCCGTGTCCTGCTATTGGATTATCGGCGAAGGGGTATGCTATATAGGCGGTGCGGCGTTGTATTCCATACGCAGCGTGCGCTATATGCACTCGGCTTTTCATTTCTTCGTACTGGCGGGGTCGGGCTGCCACCTTGTTGCCGTATGGTACATTCTGGCGGGGATATAAACAGGCTCTCCGCCTATACATGATACATGATACATGCACCGTCAGCGGATTACGGTTACCGTGCCTGCTGCCAGCTTCTTCTCTTTCACGGGAGCGTCCGCAGGGGCATAGCCCAAGGCGGCACAGCCGTACACACGGTGATTTTCGGGGATGCCGAGACGGGTGAGGAAAGCACGCACGTCGGGGTCGTCGCAGGTCTGCCCCAATTGGTTAATCCAGCAAGAGCCGATGCCCAAAGACTTGGCGGCAAGGAAAATATTCTGCAAGGCGCATGCGCAGTCCATAGGCGCCCACCAGCGGGTAGGCTCGTTGGAGACGATGACCAGCGTCGGAGCATGGTAATAGCAACAATAGGTTTCGCTATGTCCGCGCTCCTGCAAATGAGGGTCGTCGCTCTTGGCAAAAGCGCCTTTTATCTTTTCATTCAGTTCGGTCAGCACGGCGGCATTCTGGATGGCGGTGAAATGCCACGTCTGGAAGTTCATGCCGCTGGGGGCATACGCTGCCGCTTCCAGTATAAGGTTCAAATCTCCGACGGAAACCTGCCGTTCCGTATAAGTACGCACGCTGCGGCGCGACTTGATGTTTTCCAATACTTCGTTGCTCATTGTCAGGATATATGTTTTTTTTATGTAAGGAGAGTTAATGCGTCAAGTTTCAGTCTGCCGTTCCGCCTATACGGCGCTAAACAGACGGTCAGCGCTTCACCAATCCTATCTTTACGTTCAGTTTAAAGTAATACACACCGTTCTCCCGCTCCAGGAAGCCGTATTTGTCCTTATCTACCGAACCCTTCTCGAAACGGGTGTTCCGGTAAAGGAAGTCGGCAAAGGTCTGCCGGTCGGACTTATGGTAGCAAAGCACCCCGCCGTCTCCATTGGTCAGCAGCATGCCTTCCACGGCAGAGTCCGTACCGTTGTAAATCTTTGCCGGACGCATGCCCGTTGCAAGCGCCAGCAGGAACTGCTTCATCTTGAACTCGTAGAAGCGGTGCTTGTTTATCAGTTCGTCCTTGATTTTCAGGGGATTCATCTCCTTAATGCGTTCCGTCAGTTCGGCAACACGGGTAATGCCGTCCAGGTGCATGATACGCACCATCTCGGCCAGCATGCGGGGGAAGTGGAGGTCTATCATCAGCAGGTTGCAGCGGAACACACGGTCGGCAACGTCGGAATACTTCAACACGCCGCCCAGACGCTCAATCATCATCATGCGTTCGGCAACTTCCATAGGCGATTCGGGCAAGGCGTTCACCTTGTTTACCGTGGGCACGGCAAACTTCACGCCGCTCTGCTCCAGCTTCAGATTGGCTGTGCGCCCACCGTCCAGCAAAGGATTCATGCGGCTGAGACGACAACGGACGGTGAAGCCCGTGAGCGGAGCATCCGCACTCCAGAAAGCTACGGAGAAGTCGGTACGGTCATCGGTTCTGGACTCCAAGTCGTAGATGTTCACAGCATCCAGAAAGGCTTCCAGCCCTTCGGAAACTTCCACCTCCTCGCCTTGCTCATTTCTGAGCAGATGGAGTATGATTTCCGCCGCATCGCCAAAGTCCGCACGGGGAAACGAAAGCGGCTCTTTTCCTGCCGATGCGGTAAACGTACCGTCCTTCTCCACCGTACCGCTGACAATGCGCACATCCTCTTCCCCGATATAATAGCGGCGCGTGCCGTCATGTTCCTCTCTCTGTATCAGCGCCACAGGCCAATACTTCCTATCATCTCTCTGCGCGTCCGGCGTTCCCGGAAAGACCTTTCCGTCCGCCAGCAGACGGAAGAAGGTATACAGTTCGCCCAGCTCGCGCTTGGTTGCTTCAAATGCCATATCAACTCGATTTTGATTAAATAAGTGTGCAAAGATAAGTAAATCCGTACAAAAGATGTGGAAAACCCGGAGACTTTACGCTTCCTCAAAACGCAAAGTCTCCACCTTCTCCAGACGCGCCCTCAACTTGGGCATTGCCGACTTGCGGATGCGGAGCGTCATGCGGCAGTCCATGTCGTACGACTGCTCCAGCATCTCCGGCTCCTCTTCCTTGACAATGCGCATCACATCGTTCATGAAAGGATACTCGAAAAGGACGGTCACCGTTTCGTCCACCGTCTTTTCAATGACGGTGGCGGCAGCGATGGCCTCGGCAGCGGCAGCCTTATAAGCCACTATCAGTCCGCTGGTTCCCAGCTTTATGCCGCCGAAATAACGGGCTACGACAATCAGGATGTCCGTCAGTCCGTTCGAGTTTATCTGCCCCAGGATGGGCTTTCCCGCCGTACCGGACGGTTCGCCGTTGTCATTGGCACGGAAATCCTTGCGCTCGTGCCCCAGCATATAGGCATAACACACATGGCGGGCATCGTAGTATTTCTTCTGATAAGTTTCCAGATGCGCCTTTACTTCTTCAACCGTACGCACCGGCAAGGCAATAGCGATAAACTTGCTGCGCTTCTCGGTATAAATTCCCTCGGACGGGACGGCTATGGTTTTATACGTATCTTCGCTCATGCCGCAAAGATACTACACTTTTTGCTATCCGCCTTTTGATAGCCGGCAAAAAAAACTTTATCGCGGCAGAAGAAAGAGCCGCTTTTCAGCCGATGCGCCTCCTCACCAGTTGCAGCAACGGCTTCGCCGCAATTATCAGTGTTACGGCAGTAAGTATCATCAGTACGCCGAGCATGATGCGCGGAGTGAGCTGCTCGCCAAACACCACTACGCCGAAGAACAGCGCCGTCACCGGTTCCAGCGCCCCCAATATGGCAGGCGGGGGCGGGGCCGGGAGGGGGGGGGGATGCTGGGCGAAGACACCGGTCCCAGCCCCCCCAATAGGGCAGCCGGCGTGGAGCCGATGAGGTGGATGGAGAGCGTCATCAGCACCAACGAAATGATAGTGGGAAACAAAGCCAGCGAAAGGACATTTGCCCACAGCACCGGCGAAGGGACGGGCTGCAAAGCCGTGCAAAAGTCCAGACGCACCACATAGATGCTGATGCCGAAGAGCAAAGCATAGAAAGTGAGTTTCGCCGTAGGCAGCTCCTTGAGTGAAGAGCGGTTCACGCCGACGATGTATATGGCGTAGGTCAGCGAGGAGAGAATAACGAACAGTACGCCCAGCATGCTCAACGTCTTCCCGTCCCCACCCTCGTACAGCAGGGAGATGCCCGTAAATGCCAGCGCTATGGAGAACATCGTGATGAAGGAGACCTTCTCGTGGAAAAACACCGCCATGATGATGGCAACCAGCACCGGATAGACAAACAGGATGGTGGACGCAATGCCCGCATCCATGTAGTTATAGCTCTCAAAAAGAAAGAACGAAGAAAAAGAGAACAGCAGCCCCATTACCGCCAGCGGAAGTATATCCGTCTTCTTCAGCGCAAAGGACTGTTTCTTCACTTTCATCAGGATGCCCAGCATCACAACGGCGAAAAAGTAACGGTAAAAGAGGACGGAATCCACACTCATCCCCGCCCCGTACAAGGGCAATGCAAACAACGGGTTCATGCCGTAACTGGCAGCGGCAACGGCTCCGTAAGTAAATCCTTTAAGACGATTATTGGTCATGGCAGTATCTCTTTCTGAAAAATCGGGCGCAAAGATACCGCTTTTATTGATACTTGGCTCCATGAAGAACTAAAAAGAATCCTGCACAACGCAAGCATGCCGCAAGGGAATTGTTCATGCCCCGTTCTTCATTTTATAATACAGCATACCCACCGCATCCGCCAGCAGCCAACCGATGGGAATAGACCACCAGATGCCCGTTACCCCGACAGAAGGAATAGCCGCCAGTAGGTAGGAAAGCGCCACGCGAGTGCCCAGCGAAATCACCGTGAGCACGACCGACATCCCCGGCTTCCGGACAGCCCGGTAATAGCCGTAAAGCAGGAACAGAATGCCGATGCCGCAGTAAAACGCACCCTCTATGCGCAGGTACTCCACTCCGGTAGCAAGGATTTCCGTTTCGCCCGGATGAACGAAAATCAGCATCAGCGGTTCTGCAAAGACGAACACGAGCACGGAGACGATAATCGAAAAGATAACCGTAGTAAGCAAGGCGCTGCGGACACCCCGGCGGATACGCCCGTAACGTTTCGCCCCGAAGTTCTGCGCGATGAAAGTGGAAAAGGCGTTCCCGAACTCCTGCACGGGCATGTATGCAAAGGAGTCTATCTTGACGGCAGCGGCAAAGGCGGCCATGACTGCCGTGCCGAAGCTGTTGACCAGCCCCTGTATCATCAGGATGCCGAAATTCATGACCGACTGCTGCACACAGGTCAGTGTGGAGAAAGAGACTATCTCTTTCAGGCTGCCACGGTCGAAGCGCATGTCCCCGATATGCAGCCGCAGTTCCGGACGCTTCCTCCAGGTATAGAGCACTATTCCCGCAGAAGCGACTCCCTGTGCCATGACCGTGGCTATCGCAGCCCCCTCGATGCCCCAGTCCAGTTGCAGGATGAAAAACAGGTCGAGAACGATATTCAGTGCCACAGAGAGTGCCAGAAACCAGAGAGGAGTTACCGAATCTCCCACCGCACGCAGCATCGCCGCATAGAAATTATAGATAAACGTAAAGACAATGCCGCAAAAGATTATCCACAGGTAACCGCGCATCATGCCGTAAATGTCCTGCGGCACTTGCAGCAAACGGAGAATGGGGTCCAGCCATACGAATACCGCCACATTCAGCACGCACGTGACCGCCCCTATCAGTACGAACGACACGAAAATGCTGCGGCGCAGGGCGGAATGGTTTCCCGCACCGTAATGCAGCGAGAATACCGTGCCGCTGCCGATAGACAAGCCGAGAAGGATGGAGATAAGGAAGACCATCAGCGTATATGCCGAGCCTACCGCCGCCAGTGCATCCGCACCGATGCACTGCCCTACAATCAGCGTATCGGCTATGTTATAGCACTGTTGCAGCAACGAACCCGCCATCATAGGCAGGGTGAAACGCAACAACGTACCCGTTATGCCACCCCGGGTAAGGTCTCCGTTCCGTAACATGATTGTTCACACCCTCTCTCAGGCAATACCCAACAACTTCACTTCGAATATCAGTGTGGAGAAAGCCGGAATAGGCCCGCTGGTGCGTGTGCCGTATCCCACGGTGTACGGGATGTAGACCATCCAGTGGTCGCCCACGCGCATCTGCTGCAAGGCTATCTGCCAGCCGTCGATTACTTCGTTCAGCCGGAAAGCTTCCGGACAGTTGCGCTTCCAGGAATTGTCAAACTCCCTGCCGTTAATGAGCGTTCCCTTGTAATGCACCGACACAATACTGTTTAATCGAGGAGTAGCGCTACTGCCCTGCCCGCTTTCCAGAATACGGTAAAGCACGCCGGCAGCCAACTCCTTTACGCCTTCTTCGGTACGCAGATTTTGCAGGAACTGTTCGTTCTTCAGTTTGTATTCTTCCTTTTTGCCCATATCGTTCTTTTGGTTTTAATAACTAATGCCGAATAACGGTATCTTATTTTGACGGCAAAGGTCGGTATTTTCCGTATACCGGAAAAGGGAATGGCAATATAAAATAGCGAAGGTGCATCAAAACCTGCCAAGTTTCCATGCACCTTCTTCGTATCCGTTCTTTAAAATGATATCTGAATCAGTCCAGTTTATGAATTACCAGTCCCGAACGCAGCTTCGGTTCGAACCAAGTGGTCTTGGGCGGCATGATATTGCCGGTATCGGCAATGTCCATCAACTGCTTCATGGACACAGGATAAAGCGCCAAAGCCACTTTCATCTCACCGCTGTCCACCCGCTTCTTCAATTCGCCCAGCCCGCGGATACCGCCGACAAAGTCGATACGCTTGTCGGAACGGAGGTCTTTGATATCGAGGATTTCATCCAGTATCAGGTTGGACGAAATGGTAACATCCAGCACGCCGATAGGGTCGTTGTCGTTGTAAGTGCCCGGCTTTGCCGTAAGACTGTACCACTTGCCGTCCAGGTAAAGGGAGAAGTTATGCAGGCCTGTCGGCTTGTAGATTTCCGTTCCTTTCTCTTCTACCGTGAAGTTCTTGCCTACGGCAGCCAGGAATTCTTCGGGAGTCAACCCGTTCAGGTCCTTCACCACGCGGTTATAGTCGATGATAGTCAACTGGTTGGCGGGGAAACAGACTGCCATGAAGTAGTTGTACTCCTCGTCTCCGCGATGATTGGGATTCTGTCCGGCTTTCTCCGCACCCACCAGGGCTGCGGCTGCACTGCGGTGGTGCCCGTCGGCAATGTAAAGTGCAGGCATCTTGGCAAACTCTTCGGTTATGACCTCAATATCTTCCTGCCGGTCGATAATCCAGAATGTATGGCCGAAACCGTCGTCCGGAGCCACAAAGTCGTAAACAGGCTTCTGTGCCGTGTAACGGGCAATGACCGCATCCAGCACTGCATTGTCGGGATAAGCGAAGAATACGGGCTCGATGTTGGCATTGTTCACACGGACATGCTTCATGCGGTCTTCTTCCTTGTCGCGGCGGGTAAGCTCATGCTTCTTGATAACGCCGTTCATGTAATCGGGCACGTATGCGCCCACCACCAAACCATATTGCGTCTTACCGTTCATGGTCTGGGCATATATGTAATAGTTCTCCTTATCGTCCTGCACCAGCCAGCCTTTGTCCTGGAACATTTGGAAGTTCTCGGCCGCTTTCCGGTACACACGTTCATCGTGCTCGTCCGTACCGACCGGAAAATCTATTTCGGGCTTGATAATGTGATACAGGGATTTTTCGTTTCCTGCCGCTTCTTCACGCGCTTCGGCGGAATTCAGGACGTCGTACGGACGGGATGCCACCTGCTCTACCAAATCCTGAGGGGGACGAATCCCTTTAAAAGGTTTTATTGTTGCCATGGTTGTCTGAGTATAAATCCATTACTTATTTACGCGGAACTTTTCGCAGCCGTCTTTCAGGAAGCCCACAATCTGTCTGGCAGCGGCAATGCCGGCATTGATATTGGCTTCGGCCGTCTGCGCACCCATCTTCTTCGGTGTGGAGAAGTAACGGCCGGCAAACTTGGCGGCAAATGTATCATTGGCTGCGGGCATAATGTCGGTCATGTACTTCAAGTCGGCACGTTCTTCCATCAGTTGTATCAACTCGGCTTCATTGATAACTTCCTTGCGGGCGGTGTTCACCAGCAGACCGCCTTTCGGCATCCTGCCCACCAAAGCATAGTTAATGGAGTTCTTGGTTTCCGCCGTTGCGGGAATGTGCAGCGAAACGATGTCGCAGGCAGAATAAAGTTCCTCGGCCGAAGCCACAGCCTTTACACCGTCTTTCTCGATGACCTCTTTCGGGCAGAAAGCGTCGAATGCGTAAATGTCCATGCCGAAACCTTTGGCTATGCGGGCTACATTGCGGCCTACGTTACCGTAAGCATGAATGCCCAGCTTCTTGCCTTTCAGCTCCGTACCGGAAGTACCGTTGTACAGATTGCGGACAGCCATTACCATAAGCCCGAAAGCCAGTTCGGCCACAGCGTTGGAGTTCTGCCCCGGAGTGTTCATCACACATACATTGTGGGCGGTTGCGGCATCCAAGTCCACATTGTCATATCCCGCACCGGCACGCACTACGATTTTCAGCTCTTTGGCGGCATCCAAAACCTCGGCATCAATAATGTCGCTACGGATAATAATGGCATTGGCATCTTTCACGGCTTCCAGCAATTTTGCCTTATCGCCATATTTCTCCAGCAAGGCAAGTTCATAGCCTGCTGCTTCAATTTCTTTGCGAATACCGTCTACTGCAACTTTTGCAAACGGCTTGTCTGTTGCAACTAATACTTTCATGATTCAATGGTATTAAAAAAAGATTCACCACAGAACCGCACGAAGTTTCACAGAGTTTTCCTTTTCATTTCATCTCTGTGGGACTCTGTGCCCTCTGTGGTGAACAAATATTATTAATGAAGTTTCTCAAATTCCTGCATGCAGTCTATCAAAGCCTGTACGCTTTCCTTCGGCATGGCATTGTAGCAAGATGCACGGAAACCGCCTACGGAACGGTGTCCCTTGATACCTACCATACCCTTTTCGGTAGCGAATTTCAGGAAGTCGGCTTCCAGTTCCTTGTATTCGGGAGCCATTACGAAACAGATGTTCATGCGTGAACGGTCTTCTTTGGCGGCAGTACCCACGAACATCTTGTTGCGGTCTATCTCGGCATACAGCATATCCGCCTTTTCGATGGCGCGACGTTCCATTTCCTTCACACCGCCCTGAGCCTTTATCCAGCGCAATGTCTGCAATGCCGCATAGATAGGAACAACGGGAGGAGTATTGAACATTGAACCGCCGTCGATATGAGTCTGATAGTTCAGCATGGTCGGGATGTAACGGGACACCTTGCCTACCGCATCATTCTTCACGATGACGAATGTTACGCCCGCAGGAGCCAGATTCTTCTGTGCACCGCCATAGATACAGATGTATTTGGACACATCAATAGGACGGGAGAAAATATCGGACGACATATCGGCAATCATAGGAACGTTTACGTTCAGGTCTTCCTTCAATTCCGTGCCATAGATAGTATTGTTGGTGGTGATATGGAAATAGTCCACATCGGCCGGTACCGTATAATCTTTCGGAATGTAAGTATAAGTGGCTTCAGCAGAAGAGGCAACCTCTACAACCTCGCCAAAACCTTTGGCTTCCTTCATGGCTTTCTTTGCCCACACACCCGTATTGAGGTAAGCGGCCTTCTTTTCGAGGAAGTTGAAAGGTATCATGCAAAATTCCAGACTTGCACCACCTCCCAGGAACAGCACCGAATAGCCTTCCGGAATGTTAAGTAGTTCTTTGAACAGTGCTACGGCTTCGTCCACTACGGGCTGGAAGTCTTTAGCGCGGTGGCTAATCTCCATAAGAGACAGACCGGATCCATTGAAATCTAAAATAGCCTTCGCCGTATCCTCTATCACCTCACGCGGAAGAATGGAAGGTCCTGCGTTGAAATTATGCTTTTTCATTTGAAGTTTGTTTTGGTTATACAATTTCGTTCGTTTATGTCTTTCGACATGGCGAAATTACGGAATTATTTCTGCATTGCAAATCTTTCCTTATAAATTTTCTTCTTTATCGCGTATTTGCCTTACTTTTTATTGGTATATACAAGAAATATACGCCAAACTGTTATGTATACTTAACAAGGAAAGTATTAAAAAGTAAACTGAAAGATAGAAGCTGAAAAAACTTTCTACCGGGAATAAAAACTGAAAAAAAAGTGCATGATTATCAAAAACAAGCTATTTTCCCATGCTTAATAACATCACCGGATATGCTTCATAACATACTGTCAACGAGCTTCTTCTATCAAAGTCTTCATCCCCTTGATTTTTTCCCCGCGCAGCAGTGTAAGCAATTGCTTCACTTTGCTGCGGCGGACTGCCACGAAAGCATAGTGCTCCTTCACATCCACCTGTCCTACATCTTCGCGCACCAGCCCGCCTTTCTTATACAGGAAGCCCACAATGTCCACCTTGTTCAGTTTGTCTTTCTTGCCTTTGCCTATATATAAGGTAGTCCAGCGGGGTTTGGCAGGTTTCGGCGTCTGCTCCGGCAATTCGAATACGGAGAGCTCCTCCGGAAGATAATCGGGCAGACGCTCTTCGACATGCAGAAGCAGGAAAGACGAGCCGCGCGCTTCCCAGCGTGCCGTGCGTCCGTTACGGTGCGTAAAGGCTTCTTCGTTGACGGGCATGTGATAGTGCACCACGTTGTCGATGCCCGGAATATCCAATCCGCGTGCGGCAAGGTCGGTCGATACCAGGACGGGGCAACTGCCGTTGCGGAACTTATAGAGCGCCCGCTCGCGGTCGTCCTGTTCCATACCGCCATGAAAAGCATCGCAAGGGAATTTCTTCGACTTCAGATAGGATACCGTACGCTCCACGCTCTCGCGATAGTTCACGAATACCAGTGTAGAACGGTCGCCCAGCGTACAGAGCAGCCGGTACAATGTCTCCAGCTTGTCTTTTTCGGGAGAGATTACCTTCTGCAAGTCCAATCGTCCGGATACGGTTTCGCCCGAAAGAAAATTCAGCTTGACAACCTGCGGTGACGATTCCCCTCCGCCCACTCCGGTAAACTGCGGGATTTCCTCTGCATCCGTTGCCGACAGCAATACCCGTTTCTTCAAGGCAGGCAACTGTCCTATAACTTCCGCCATCTCATCGTGAAAGCCGAATTCAAGGCATTTGTCAAACTCATCTATCACCAATGTGGTTACAAAGCGGGTATCGAAGTTCTGCTTCCGCAAATGGTCGTTCATACGTCCGGGAGTGCCGATGATAACGGCAGGGTTAATGCCCCTCATCGTACGGTGCTCGTCCATTGCCGGACGTCCGCCGTAGCAGCTCATCGCCTTGAAAGGGACGTTCATCGACTTGAATACGTTTTCTATCTGCAAGGCAAGCTCGCGCGACGGTACGAGCACCACCGCCTGTACGCCCTGCACATCGGCTTTGAGCGATTGCACCAGCGGCAGCAGGAATGCCAGTGTCTTGCCCGACCCCGTGGGCGACAACAGGACGAGGTCCTTATCCGATTGATAGGCATCCCGCGCTGCTTCCTGCATCGGGGTGAGTTGCTCTATCCGTAAGTTACGAAGTATGTCAGATTGTTCCATAAAGTACTTTGGTTTAATGGAGCAAAGATACGAAAAGATTGGCGGAAAACGAGGTGATGGTTTATAATGTTTGCCCACGCACGCTGCCAACCGTTTTCCGCCGATGTACTAAAAAGCCAGAACGGCACGTACCCGGTTAGACGTAAGGTCCTTACGGTCCATATTCACATTGCCGCTAAGCATATAGACCATGAACGCAATCTTTTCATTGTACCGATATGACGAGGATGACCAGTAAACCGCCCCTGCCACCTTTTCGGCATCTATGCCCGATACAGACAAGGCGGACAATTTTTCATTGACCGTATCAATATTACTGCCGGGACTGTCTGTACCGCCATACGTACCGGAGTCCGCCCAAGCGGACTGCCAGCCCGAACAAAGAGTGGAAAGCTCGCGAACGGAAGGAAAATACCAACCGCTGCTGCCGGCAGGAGCAGGATTGGCAGTGGCATATTCAGCCACCAATCCGTAGGCTTCGATGAGATTGCCGCTATGACTGTCTTTTTCATTCCATTCTTTCATTTGCAATGTATTGCCATATCCGCATATATCATTCGCATCGGCAACGCTCATACCGGTCGGAGTATAGTTTCGCTGCCAATAAGTACAGTTGCCCGCATCTTTCAAGGCAACCACCAGCCCGTGAATATCATCCGACTTATAATTATCAGCGTTACCGCCACCTAATATTTCCTTCAAATGGCTATCCTTTGCCACAATATCGCCTACATAAAAGACGATGCCGACAGGAATCCTATCGGGATTACCGCTGATGATCTGACCCGAAACAGAACCGTCGCTATAATAGTAATCACCGGATTTGGGAACAGTCAGGGCACGAGTGGAAACCGTTTTACCACCTTCCTGCCCTACAAGAGTCACTTCCAAAAGGGCACTTTCGTCCTCCCCTATGCCCACGGGCATTGTCACAGTTACTTTCGCGTCTCCTTTGTAACTGCCGTCAGCATTGAAAGTCGGCTTTGTTACAGCGACCTGCCACGAGCCTGTAGCTGCGCGAGTCTGAATATCCGTATTCGAATCCTTACTGATGATTTGAGCCATAATGGCGGTATAGTCGTTCTTGGAAAAAGCATCAGGAAGTACAAGAGGAATTTCCGTCACCTTGTGGGTAACAACCAGTGCGGCATTCCGTACAGCTTTCGCATCATCACCGATATAAAAAGTCCGGTAAAGGGGAAATGAAATTTCCGTATCGGTTTCTTTTCCATCGGCATCGGTATTGGTTATGATAACAATGACCGGGTCGCTGCTATCATCAACCTTGATAGAGCAGGAAGTGCCGTTTACTCCGTTCGTACCGTCTTTACCCACAGCCTTTACTCCCGTGGGCATCCAGTTAGTAGCGTTGTCGGTGGATATTTCCCATTCATTATTATCTGCATTAATCCGGACTTGCGGGGCAATGGCATCATCACCTTTTACTCCTGCATCCCCCTGTTTTCCCTGTTCACCTGTGACACGCAGGGGGTTGCCGTTACCGTCTTTTATATAATCACCGTCAAGTGTCCAGTAATAGATGCCGTTGTCTTCTTTGACACCGATATCAGGCGCATTACCCGGTATTCCGGTAGCACCTGTCTCCCCTTTATCTCCTTTGACACCGTTCTTTATGGTTATGGCTCCGCCTTTCATGAAGTTTATCACGTAGCCGGCTCCGTCGGCCAATTCGCTGACACTTGTCACATAGTCATTATCCTCAAGGGCGGAGAAAAGATTTTGCAGACTCGCAATTTGTCCGTTTATTGCCCTTTGCCACTCTTCCAGAGCAGAAAGGCGGGTGTCAAGTTCTGCTTGTTTGGCACGTATTTCATCAAGGTCTTGCTTGGTGCAATTGCATAAAGCAAATGTTGCGGCAAGCAACAGGAATAGCATCTTCTTCATAAGTATAAGTTTTAATTTAATATGGGTTTTTAATCAAATGAACGGTTTCTGTCATTTCAAAGTCCAGAGTATGCCGAATTGGGGCATCCACAGGACATTATGGCGTGTATGCCCGTAAGGTGTAGTGATACCATCGAATTTATTATCGGTCATCCACAGCAAGTTGTTCTTCAGTTGCAGACTCCAATCGGAAGCGATACGATAACGGAAACTCAAGGCTCCGCCTAAGCCGAGAGAAACCGTATTCGGCCGGATAGTTCCATTGGAAAACCGGGTGTCGGTTGCCTTATTATATATGTCGGCTTTGAAGAATTGCCCATAGACGGTAGGAGTCAGAACAGCCTGGAACCGGCTGTACAAGGCACGGACACCAAGAAAACGATTGAAATATATATCCAAACCCAAACCTATATTTACTACGGATATTTTAGAGTAAAGTTCTTTGTAAGGTCGGGAGCAGTCAGTTCCGTCAGAATAGGCCGTCATACCGGAAGGAGAGAGTTGATAATGCTGTGCATAGTCTCGCGCACCTGCCTTGCCCTGTGCATAGTCTGCAGAAAGATTTGCCCCAAAGAAATCGGAGAAACGGTAATCAGCTTGTAGGCCTGCGGATATGCCAATGTAGGTTTTATCGGCAGACATGGAAAGCATATCACCCCAAAAGAAAGGAATACCGATGTTCAAACCAAGAGTCCAGCCTCGAAAGGAAAAGGTTACACTTGAATCGGATACGTTTGCGGATGTGGAGAGAGGAGATTCCACGTTGCGATCCGAATAACAGTTGTCAGTAACTGCCGGGGCTTCGTAAAGGTCTACTTTGGAAGTGCAAAGTTCTACTTTAGAAGTGTAAAGTTCTACTTTAGAATCACCACATTTCACATTGTCATTCAAAGAAGAGCCAGGCATTCTTTCTCCCATCACCGGCAGATCATCAACCGCTTTATCTTCCGGCAACACAATGCGTACAAACACTACATCATCCGCTTTCCCGTTGTCGCCCGTGAAGTTTGTAGTATGAAAACAATCTTCACACAAGCCGTTACGCACTATCATTTCCGCTTTTACGCGGTTGCTGCGTTCACGCACAAGACGGCGGTTCTCTTTAGCGGCCGATGCAGACCGGCAGAAACCGCTGACAAATACAGGGATATTCCCTGCAAGAATATCTTTCTGATGCTGTTTTAGCAGAGCAGATAATCTTTCCAGCTCTGCACTGTTTTCCTTGTAGGGGACGTAGAACATTCCCTGTTCAGGAACGAAGCGGAATGTGTACAGGCTGTCTCTTTCAGCTCCCTGCATTACAATGTAAGGTGAAAATGATAAAAGTACAGCCAGTAGCATTACCGGCAATGCGGCAAATAGCCGCGCCGATGATGCTGTCAGTAATTTCGTCAGGATACAAATGGAGATGCGTTTTCTTTTCGTCATGTGCCATATTATTAAGTTAAACATACAAAAAACGTGAGTCGCTGTATCTGTTTATCCTACAATCAGGCCTTCGCATTGCCCAGTACTTGGATAAACAACAGCCACTCACGCCATTTTGTATATAGATACGACACTCCCGTATATCCCGGAAGAGAAGTAGATATATAACACAGACGTGAGCGTTGTTGTTATCATCTTCAAGTACTTTTCAAAGTTGCGAAGTTTGATTGTAGAAGATAATTTCAATAACGCTTCTTAAAAAACAACAGTTCCATTGCACCCAACGGGACTGCTGCAAAGATAAACAGTTTTTTGTCAGCAATAGCAGGATGGTATGCTTTTTATTTCACTATTTTTTTGAAGATGCACGAAAGATAAGGTTAGCTATTTTTTTGAGAGCAAAAAGAAGAACAACACGGACTTTCTGCACTGCATGAAGTATATTACAATTTATCCCGGTCAAACTCCCGATTTATCCCTGCTAAACTTCAAGTTTATTGAGGATAAACTTTGAGTTTAACAGGGATAAACAAAGGGTACCCACTGGAAAAACAATCAGTATGTACTGAAGAAAAAAACACATGTGTAGAAAAAGAGCCGGTACAGGCGAAGAAAAAACAATGGCAGCAATATGGCTGACTTAAAGTTCCTCTACCACCCAACGCTCGATATTGCGCGTAGTATTACTGAAATTCACCCCTATCTTGAGTACTTTGCGGCTGTCTGCTGCAAAAGGCAGTGCGTACTGCTTGTCGTTAATCTGCTGCAAAGCCTCTTCCGCAGTGCCGTTCAGTTTGAATTCCATTACATAAACGTACTTGTCGGTTTGCAGTACAAGGTCTATCCTGCCCTGCGAAGTGTGATACTCCGCTTTTACATAGAACCCCACCAGTTTGAAAACGATGAAGAGCACATTCTGATAGTGCAGCTCCAGTTCTTTCACCAATTCGTAAGGAGTATCGGCAAAGAAACTTTGCAGGCGGCGGAAGAAAGCATCGGGCTCTCCTCTCTCTATTTCCTGTACAAACTTTTGTATTTCAAACGGTGCTTCAATCTTGTTGAAACGTGTATAGTAAGGTATGAGGAATCTAACAAAACCTTCTTCCACCTCACGATTGGGGAAACCGAGACGATAAATTCCAAAACGTTCATCATACCCCTTTATCGTTAGATAACCGCTCTGGAAAATTACGGGCAACGGTTCCTCATCTCCATAGATACTGTTCAGCACATCGGCATACGTTTCGGCATGCGCCATGTGTTCCAGGTCGTAATGGTAGCGTTTCAACAGTTCTATCAGGTAGGTGGGTGTTCCCGTCTCGAACCAGTAACTGCCGAATTTCTTATATTTAAAAGTATTCAGTAAGCTGAAAGGGTTGTAGATACCTTCGGTGTTCTCTACGAAATGATAGCCGTCATATCTCCGCTTCAACTCGGCACAGGCTTCCTCGTAGGTCATTTTCTGAGCGTCTGCCAACTCGTGAAGCTCTTCTTCAAGATTATCGTGAATCTCCTGTCCGGTTATTCCGCAAAGACCGACATACATTTCCTGCATGGAAATATCATCCAGGTTATTCAAGTCACTGAATACGCTGATCTTGCCGAATTTAGTGACCCCGGTAAGGAAAGCCAGTTTGATACAGCCGTCCATCGTTTTAAGCACACCGTAGAAAGGTTTCAGCGTGTTGCGGTATTCCTTTTGCAGTTCCCCGTTGCCGATAGCCTGGAGCATCGGTTTGTCGTATTCGTCCACAAGGATTACCACACGCTGCCCTGTCTGCTCGCAAGCACGCTTGATGATTCCGGCAAAGCGCAAAGAGTATGTACGTTCGGAAACGTCGGCGCCATAAAGTTTTTCCCATTCGGAAAGGTTCTTCTCCAGTATATTACCCAGACTTTCGGGCGTATCATACCGTTCGATGTTCAAGTCCAGATGCAAAATGGGATGTTCCGTCCAGTCTTTCTCCAGTTTCTCGATGGCCAGTCCCTTGAACAATTCCTTTTTCCCTCGAAAGTAGGCCTCTAAAGTGGAAATCAGAAGACTTTTACCGAAACGGCGCGGACGGCTGAGGAAGTAGTAACTGCCGGTCTTGGCCAACTGATAAACCCAAGCGGTTTTATCAATATAGAAATATCCGTCTTTGCGGATTTTCTCGAAGTTCTGTATTCCGATAGGATATATTTTATTGCTCATACCGTCCACTGTTTTTAGATTACGATAAAGCAAAGATACTCATTTCTTTCGAACCGCCTCTATCCTATGCCCACAAAAAAACTCCGGCAAGAGCCGCAGCCCTGCCGGAGTTTCTTCACTATTTTACTATTATGTGTCTTTGACAACATCGTTTCCTTATCCGCCGAAGTTGTCGAACATCAGGTTCTGAGCCGGAACGCCGAGGTCGTCGAGCATCTTCTCAACGGCTTTGGACATCGGGCCGGGACCGCACATGTAGTATTCGATATCTTCGGGAGCTTCGTGGTCTTTCAGGTAAGTCTCGTAGATTACGTTGTGTACGAAGCCCGGAGTATACTTCACGCCCGCTGCATCGGCTGCCGGATCGGGACGGTCCAGTGCAAGGTGGAACTTGAAGTTGGGGAAATCCTTTTCTATCTGCAGGAAGTCTTCCAGGTAGAACACCTCGTTGAGGGCACGCGCGCCGTAGAAGTAGTTCATCACACGGTCGGTTGTGTGCAGCGTCTTCGTGAGGTGCATAATCTGCGCACGCAACGGAGCCATACCTGCACCACCGCCAATCCACATCATCTCCTTCTTGGAGTCGAAAATCGGATGGAAATCTCCGTAAGGGCCGCTCATCGTTACCTTGTCACCCGGTTTCAAGGTGAAGATGTAAGAGGAAGCGATACCCGGCATCACATCCATGAAGCCCGGGCCCTGGTCTTTCGGCTTGAAAGGCGGAGTGGCGATACGTACCGTCAGCATGATGCGGTCGCCCTCTGCAGGATAGTTAGCCATGGAGTAGGCACGGATGGTTTCTTCATCGTTACGGCATTTCAGGCCGAGCAGACCGAATTTCTCCCATGCAGGCAGATACTCCTCGCCGATAAGGGACTTGTCGATGTCCTTGTCGTAATCCATGGAGAATTTAGGAATCTTAATCTGCGCATAAGAGCCGGGGATGAAGTCCATGTGCTCGCCCTTGGGCAATGCCACGATAAACTCTTTGATAAACGTAGCCACGTTCTTGTTGGAGATAACCTCGCACTCCCACTCTTTGACGCCGAGTACGGACTCGTCGATTTTGATGCCCATGTCGCCCTTCACCTTCACCTGGCAGCCCAGACGCCAGTGGTCCTGAACCTGCTTACGGCTGAAGTGAGGTATTTCGGAAGGCAGAATCTCGCCGCCACCCTCTACAACCTGGCATTTGCACTGTCCGCAAGAGCCCTTGCCACCGCAAGCAGAGGAAAGGAAAATGCCGTTGACAGACAGCGTATTCAGCAGCGTCGAACCGGAAGCGACTTCCAGTTCCTTTTCGCCGTTGATAGTCAATTTCACATTACCGGATGGAACCAAGAAATTCTTGGCTACCAACAGAATAACCACAAGCAGCAGAACAACCACGAGGAATACTCCAATGCTTGCTAATATCAAATTCATATCCATTGTCTTATTCCTTTCTTTTAGATGTTCAAACCAGAGAAACACATGAATGCCATTGCCATCAGACCTACCGTGATGAAGGTAATGCCCAAGCCTTTCAGCGGAGCAGGTACATCAGAGTAAGCCATCTTCTCGCGGATGGCAGCCAGACCCACGATGGCCAGCAACCAGCCGATACCCGAACCCAGTGCATAGGAAACGGCATCGGCAACGCCACCGATAAATTTAGGATCGCTCTCGCCCACGTTGATGCGCTGCTGCATGAAGAGTGACGCACCCATAATGGCACAGTTCACGGCAATCAGCGGCAGGAAGATACCCAGTGAAGCGTAGAGCGAAGGGCTGAAACGTTCCACAATCATCTCCACCAACTGCACGATAGCGGCAATCACGGCAATGAAAAGAATAAAGCTCAGGAAGCTGAGGTCGACGCCTTCAATGATGGCATCGGGACCCAGCACTTTCGTTTGCAACAAGTAGTTGACCGGCAGCGTCACCACCAACACGAAAGTTACGGCAATACCCAGTCCTACGGCAGTCTTTACATTCTTTGATACGGCCAGATAAGAGCACATACCGAGGAAGAATGCAAATATCATATTGTCCACAAAAATGGAGCGGACGAATAAACTTAATAAATGTTCCATAATTCTTTTAATTAAGAACTAAGAATTAAGAATCAAGAATCTCCATACAGTGACGGCACAATCTTCATTCCTCATTCCTCATTCCTCATTCTTCATTTATATTACTTTTCCTGCAATTCTTTATGGCGTGCGCGTTGATACCAGATAATGCAGGCACAGAGAATCAGTGCCATGGGCGGCATCAGCATCAAGCCGTTGTTTACATAACCGATCTTCTGCAAAGGTTCGTAGTTCAGGATGTTGAAACCGAGCAACGTACCCGAACCCAGCAACTCGCGGAAGAAAGCCACGATAACCAGAATCTTGGCATATCCCAAACCGTTGCCCACACCGTCGAGGAAAGACTCCCACGGACCGTTCTGCATGGCAAATGCTTCCAGACGTCCCATAAGGATACAGTTTGTGATAATCAGACCTACATATACGGAAAGCTGCACGCTTACATCGTAAGCAAAAGCTTTCAGAATCTCACTTACAATCGTTACCAATGCGGCAACTACCACCAACTGGACGATGATACGGATACGGTTGGGGATGGTCTTGCGCAACAATGAAATCACTACATTGGAGAATGCCGTAATCACCGTTACGGAAAGCCCCATCACGATAGCCGGTTCCAGCTTGGCGGTAACGGCCAAGGCAGAACAGATACCCAGCACCTGTACGGTAACGGGGTTGTTCAGTCCAAGCGGAGTAGAGAATACTTCTTTATTCTTTTTTGAAAACAATGCTCCCATATTCTTATTTCTCCTCATTATTATTGGTTAAAAAGTTCTTGTAGCTGTTCAGACAGGTTTTCAGCATGGCATCCACACCCACAGAGGTGATAGTACCGCCTGAGATGCCGTCTACCTGATAGTCCGGTTTCTCTACTTTTCCGTTCTTCACAACGCCGAGGGCAATTTCACCGTTCTCCAGTGTCTTCTTGCCCGGAAATTCTCCCTGGAACTGAGGGGTTGCGATTTCCGCACCCAGACCCGGGGTTTCGCTGGCATGAGAGAAGTAAACGCCGTAAACGGTATCCTTGTCGCTGTTCAGGGCCACATACCCCCAGATAGCACCCCAAAGACCTGCACCGTAAACGGGGAATACATATTTCGTCTCTCCGTCCACTTCGGCCACAAACACGTGCAGACGGTGGTTTTCCTTGGCTTCTTTCTCGTAAGCGGTGGCAAATGCGCCGGTGTTCTCGGTCAGCGTACCGTCCTCGTTCATCAGCATATCGCCCTTGATGTACTTATTATATTCTGCATCGGCATCCTCTACATTCTTGATGTTGAGGGCGGCAAGAATCTGCTTCTTCGTATCCAGCTCCACGTTCTTGTTCTGAGTGGCACGCAAAGAAGAACTTACGAATGCCAGCAGGAATGCAACGATAACAACCATTACCGAAGCATAAATGATAGTATAACTATTACTATTGGTATTCATTTCTTTTCCGGTATTTAATTGTTAGACTTGATTGCACGTTTCTCGCGACGGCTGATGTTGCCCTGTACCACACAGTAGTCAATCAGCGGAGCGAAGATATTCATCAGCAGGATGGCAAGCATCATGCCTTCGGGATAACCGGGGTTCAGCACGCGGATGATGATAGCCATTGCGCCGATAAGGAATCCGAAGATGTACTTACCTGTTTCCGTACGGGCAGAAGTTACGGGGTCGGTAGCCATAAATACGGCGCCGAAGCAGAAACCGCCCAGCACGAGATGTTCGTACCACGGCATGTTGGCCATTGCAGTGTCCGGACCGATGGTGTTGAACACCCAGCCCATGAATGCACCGCCCACGAACACGGAGAACATCGTTTTCCAGCTTGCGATGCCCGTCCACAGCAGCAGGATGGCGCCGAGGGCGATGGCAATGACGCTGGTTTCACCGATGGAGCCCGGAATAAGGCCGGTCACCATATCCCACGAGAACTCCGGATAAGCGCCCGCAGTAGCGGCTGCTCCCAGCGGAGTGGCAACGGTGAGCCCGTCTACCGTCTGTCCCAAACCGAAGATGCTGTCGCCCGATACCCAAACGGCATCACCGGACATCTTCGTTGGATAGGCGAAGAACAGGAAGGCACGCGTAATCAGGGCAACGTTAAACACGTTCATACCCGTACCGCCGAATACTTCCTTGGCAAAGATTACGGAGAATGCAGTGGCCACCGCCAGAATCCACAATGGACAGTCTACCGGCACAATCATCGGAATCAAGATACCCGAAACCAGGAAACCTTCCTGAATTTCTTCCTTCTTCCACTGGGCCACAACAAACTCAATGCCCAGACCCACTACATAAGATACAATGATTTTAGGCAATACAGCCAGGAAACCGTAAGCGAACATTTCCCAAAAACCGCCGGCAGCACCGGTGGCGTGGAAATGCTGGTAACCTACGTTATACATACCGAACAGCAGCGCCGGCATCAACGCAATAACCACCATCGACATGATGCGTTTGCTGTCGATAGAGTCGTGAATATGCGTTCCCGATTTCGCAGTGGTGTTGGGCACGAACAGGAATGTCTCGAAGCCGTCGAACACCGAACGAAATGCGTGGAATTTGCCGCCCTCTTCAAAGTTCGGCTTTATCTTGTCGAGATAATTTCTTAACGCTTTCATTTATTAAATTGATAATTGAGAATTGAAAATTGAGAAATAGGCTGCGCCGTATACACTTGGCAGGTTATATCGCAATGTTTCAACCGTCATTTTTTAATTTTTAATTCTTAATTCTTAATTTCCTAAGCCATTTCGGCACGGAGCATGTCGAGACCGGCACGAACGATACGCTGGACTTCCACTTTGGAAGAGCATACGAATTCGCAGAGCGCAAAGTCTTCGGGAGCTACTTCGTAGATGCCCAGAGCTTCCATGCGGTCGATGTCTCCCGCGATGATGGCCTTCAGCAGATATTCGGGGTAGATGTCCATGGGGAACACGCGGTCGTATTCGTTGGACATAATCATATGGCGTTCGCCACCCTTGATACGGGCGTCGATTACATATTCTTTCTTACCCATCAGCCAACTGAAATAAGAGCGGTTAACACTGAACTGATTGAAACGCGGCATAATCCAACCCAGCATTTCATGGATTTCATCTCCTTCGGGGATTACGGAGAGCTGGCTGTCGAAAGCACCGAGGAAACCGTTGGGGGCAACTTTCTTACCCGTCAGCACATTACCGCTGATGTAGCGCAGGTCTTTGTCGGTGGTTACATTGCCTTTGAAAACATTGGTGAGCAATGCGCCTACACGCAACTTGCAGTATGCGGGTTTCAGCACTTCACTGCCTGTTACGGCTACGGTGCGGGTGAGGTCTACGCGACCGGTGTTCATCAAACGGCCGATAAAGATTACGGCTTCCGCGCCGATGGTCCATACCGTCTCGCCTTTCACTATGGGAGAGATGTGATTGATTTGTACACCTACGTTACCTGCCGGATTAGGCCCGTCGAATGCGGTAAGGGTAACGTTCTTTGCCTGCACAAGTGCGGCTGCTTTTTGTTTTACACTGATACTCAGATAGGTTTTTGCCATGCGGGACAAAGCGTCAAGTCCTGTCTGGAAGTTTGCTTCCTCGCCCTTCAGGACGAACTCGAAGTCGGGAGCCAGCGGGTTGCTGTCGAAAGCGGAGATAAAGATTGCTTTCGGCGTCACCGTCGGGTCGGCGATTACGTCGTACGGACGTTGGCGGATAAAGGCGAACATACCGGCTTGCAGCAATGCGTCCTTCACTTCCTGTGCGCTCATCTTGGACGGGTTCATCTTGCCGAACTCCTCGTAGTCCTGCTCGGCGGCAGCCTCTACCACGATGTTCAGCACCTTACGACGTGCACCGCGTTCCACGCTCGTCACTACGCCGCTTACGGGCGAAACAAATTTCAATTCAGGATGATTCTTGTCGATAAACAAGGGTCCCCCGGCCATCACATACTCCTGTTCCTTCACCACCACTTTCGGAGTGATACCCGTAAAATCATCGGGAACCAACGAGTAGAATCCCGGCTCTTTCACAGACATAAACTCTTCGGCAGCTTTGCCTTTCAGGTTGATGTCAAGGCCTTTGCGTAACTTAATTACATTTGCCATGCGTTTATATAAAATAATGGTTTCATTAATTTGCCCGCAAAAGTAGCAAAAAAGAATGTGAATAAAGAGCAAAAAAGAAAGGAATTACGGAGAAATTTCCGTAATTCCTTTCGTTAACGAACACGAGGGTAGGGATTAGCGGTTAGTGATTAGCGATTAGCGATGAACGGTTGGGAATGGATATCCTGCAGAGTTATAGCGCAGCCTACTAATCACTAATCACTAATCACTAACCACTAATCGCTAACCACTAACCGCTAATCGTTTGCAAACATCGGGTCCCATGCCGGCAGACGGACGGGCTTTTGTTTGAAGAGTTCCATTATCTTAGCAGGGACGTATTTGGTTTCCACTACCAGGCGGAACATGTATTCGTCGAACCATTCATCTGTCATGATGAGGTGGCCTTTGTAGCCGCTGTCAGCGCCCCAGCTGTTTTCGACCATCCATTTGACGGGTTTTCCGTCTTTGTCCAGGTCTACCGCCATCAGTGTCATGGCGTGGGAAGAGCCGCTGGAGAAGGTTTGGATACGTTGTTTCTTGTCCATTCCGAAGGTAGTGCCCATGAGCGATTCATAGTCATAGTTTTTCACATCGAGCAAGCCTCGTTCCGAATTCAGGAATTTGCCCACGTCGCAGGAGAAATACATCATGGTACTGTCTTTCAATGAAGCGATAGCCATTTGCTTGATATCCTCTACGGGCAGGTTTACGTACGTCCAGTTCTTGCCGTCGTAGCGGTGGCGGTCGTAGTCAATCTCATAGCATTTGTAATACTCGCGGCTGGGGTCGTTCATCAGCATCACGTAGTTGGTGAGCAGTTGTTTGTCACCGTATTTCTCAAGGAAAGACATCGGGGTATGATGCTCCGTCTCCACCGGATTGCCTTGGGCATCGGTACGCACATAGTCGAATTCCGTAGGCGGAACACCCAGGTTCAGCACCAGCATGCGATAGACAGTGCCCAACATGGCGGTTTTCTCTTTCTCCAGAGCGGCAGGCTTGGTGCCTTCGGCAGCAAGGTTGCGGAGCTGGAGGGCGTACTCTTTCAGTTTCAAAGAGATGAGATTAGCCATACGGGCGGTATTCTCGCTGCTGTTCGTCTCCGGCATGGCAGATTTGGGCACAAGGCCATATTTGGAAACGATGTCCGCCACTCCGGTGAATGTGCCGCCATCGCTCAACGGATGTTTCAGCAGCCATTCCACCGTCTTGTCGTCCAGCGGTTTGTCGGCAGTGTCGATGATGCCTTGCAGGAAGAGGTTGGATTTCTCCAACTGGTCCCAAAAGAAGGGATATATCTCCGAGAACTCGAAAGCCGGGAAGCCATAACGTGCAAGGGCCTTAGCACGCATTACGTTCAGCCCGGTGAACAGCCAGCAACGGCCGGAAGACTTCTGGTCGGTGATGCCTTTGGAATCCACCTTGATAGAAAAATGGGTATCCATATCCTGCATATTCTCCTGGTTGAGCGCCAGCTTGCGGATGTCGTTGTTGCCGATGGCATTGCGCAACGCCTTGTCGGAAGGCGTACCTTGATAACTCTGTTGAATCTGGCCGAGCATGGCAGGGCTTATCCCGCCCTTGCCATCCTGCGCCTGCGCCGAAAGCAGTGTGGCGCCGAAAACAATTACAGATAAAATACGTTTGTTCATTTCATTATTTGTTATGTATGTTCGATATTAAACAAGATGATAAACAGATACTTTCACCACAAAGCAGACAAAGTATACAGAGTATTCTCTTATATCATTTTTCAGACAGAAGAACATAAGAACATACAATATACAGATGGCAGTTATGACTATACATTAACAGAATCTGTACTTTTGTTCTTATGTCTAAAAACTTTGCATTCCCCATCTAAAAGCCTTGACAAAGCAAATGTAATGTCTTTTTTGATAATTTTAGTGCCCTCTTTAGATTTATTATCTATTCTATTCAAAACCAATTCAAATAAAATAGTTTTCTTTGCAGCCATATTCGTACGATATGAGAAAATACATATTGAGTATATTTACTCTGATACTGATACTGACGACTGTTTCAGCACAAGAGCAGACCGTTACAGCTACCAACGACACCACTCCCGCACTGACCAAAAAGGAATTGCGCAAACAAAGGGTAGCCCGCAGAAATTTCCATTATAACATATTGGGCGGCCCCAGTTATACGCCCGATTTCGGCGCACTGATAGGCGGAAGCGCGCTGATGACTTTCCGTATGAATCCAAGCGACACCACACAGTTGCGTTCGGTGCTGCCCATGTCCATAGCCTATATGTTCAAAGGCGGCGTCAACCTGATGGTAAAGCCGCAGCTCTTCTTTAAAGGCGACCGCTTCCGCATCTTCGGAAAGTTTGTCTACAAGAATACGGAAGACAACTTCTACGGCATCGGTTACGGCACGAACAAAGATTACGTCCGAAGCGACAGTACCAGCAAATACCGTTACAGCGGCATACAAATCAACCCGTGGTTCCTGTTCCGCCTGGGAGAAAGCAACGTCTTTGCCGGCCCGCAGGTAGACATCAACTACGACAAGATAACCGACCCTGCCAAGTATCTCATCGAAGAGCCCGACTACGTGGCAGCCGGCGGTACGGCCAACGGCTACAAGAACTTCAACGCCGGTCTCGGTTTCCTCCTCACTTACGACAGCCGCGACATTCCCGCCAACGCCTATAAGGGTATATACCTGGATTTCCGGGGCATGATGTACAGCAAGGCTTTCGGCAGTGACAACAACTTCTACCGTCTGGAACTGGACTACCGCCAGTACAAGTCCGTAGGCCACCGCAAGGTATTCGCCTGGACTGCGCAAAGCAAGAACGTATTCGGCAACGTCCCCCTCACCCAATACTCCCTGACCGGAACGCCTTTCGACCTGCGCGGCTACTACATGGGGCAGTATCGCGACAAATCCTCGCACGTTGTCATGGCCGAATACCGCCAGATGATAAACACCGACCGCAGCAACTGGATAAAACGCCTGCTGCATCACATCGGTTTCGTGGCGTGGACCGGATGCGGTTTCATGGGCCCCACCATGGGCAAGATTGAAGGCGTATTGCCCAACTACGGTGTAGGTCTGCGCATCGAAGTCCAACCCCGTATGAACGTGCGTCTGGACTTAGGCAAAAATACCGTAAACGACCAGACGCTGTTCTATTTCAATATGACGGAAGCATTTTAAATAACTGACGGGCAGCCGTTAGCGCCATGCGGCATAATAAGACAGCCTGCCCGTTAGCAATCATCTACCATTTACCTGCCAATCACTAATAAATTCTTCCTTTTTCTTGCACCGCCAAAAGATTATCCATATTTTTGGGCATTAATCCCCCTGCTCCCGAAATAGAAATATAAGAATCTGATACGGATGAAAATTTGCGAAACTGTCTTTTGGATAAGTTTACTCGTTATATTCTATACATATATAGGCTATGGAATGCTACTTTATGTCCTGGTCAGACTAAAGGAATGTTTTCGTCAAACACCTCCCCCGCCCCTGCTGGCAGACTGCATGCTTCCCGAACTGACGCTATTCATTACTGCCTATAATGAAGAAGATGTCGTAGACGATAAAATGCGCAACAGCCTTTCCCTGGACTATCCGGCAGACAAGCTGCACATACTCTGGATAACGGACGGCAGCAACGACCGCACCAACGAGCGTCTCTCGCACTGGCCGCAAGCCACCGTGCTTTATCAGCCCCAAAGAGAGGGAAAGACCGCCGCACTGAACCGCGGCATCCGGTTCGTCACCACCCCGCTTGTGGTATTCACCGATGCCAATACACACCTCAACCGTGAAGCATTGCGCGAGATTGTACGCGCATTCGCCAATCTCAAAGTGGGCTGTGTGGCCGGAGAGAAGCGCATCGCCTTACAGGACAAAGCCAACGCTGCATCCGGCGGCGAAGGCCTTTACTGGAAATACGAGTCCACCCTCAAGCAACTGGACTCCCGCCTCTACTCTGCCGTAGGGGCAGCCGGAGAGTTGTTTGCCATCCGTCGCGAGCTGTACGAGGAGATGCCTGCCGACACACTGCTGGACGACTTCATCCTCTCCCTGCGCATTGTGATGCGCGGATATACCATCGCTTATTGCGCCGATGCCTATGCCGTAGAAAACGGTTCGGCAGACATGCACGAAGAAGAAAAACGTAAAGTGCGTATCGCTGCCGGCGGCTTGCAGTCCGTCTGGCGTCTGCGTGCATTGCTCAATCCGCTGCGCTACGGTGTGTTTTGTTTTCAATACATATCCCACCGCGTACTGAGATGGTCGCTTACGCCCGTACTGTTGTTCCTGCTGTTCCCCCTCAATACGATTCTCATTTTTACGTCAAACACCCCTCTGCTCTATGCTGTCATTTGGCTGCTGCAAGCACTGTTCTACTTCATGGCAAGCTGGGGGCATTACCTGTCAGCAAAACATATCAAGAATAAAATACTCTTTGTTCCTTATTATTTTCTTTTCATGAACATTAATATTGTCCGCGGTTTCAATTACCTGCGCAAACGGCGGGGACAGACCGGCGGCGCATGGGAAAAAGCACGGAGGGCATAAAACAAGAGAACTATGAAAAACATCCTGAAAAACGCAGAGAATGCCGAAAAGCTGCTGGAGCTGACATCGGACACCATGATTTTATTGGACAGAAACGGCATCTGCGTGGATATCGCAGTACATAACGCAGACTTGTGGTTTTTGAAAGAAAATCAGTTACTGGGCAGGAACATACTCCAACTGCTACCGTCTGTTACCTACCGGCAGGTTTACCCCGAATTCAAGAAAGTACTTGCGTACCAGGAAGTTTCCGCCCGGAACTACGAACTGACTATCGGCAGCGAGACCTACTTCTTTAAGTGCATCATGCGCCCCTACGAAGATATGGTGCTCTGCCAATACCGCGACATCACCGAACGTAGCCAGCGCAAACGGGAACTGGAAAAGAAAAACCACGAACTTAATGAAATACAGAAAGCCGCCCTCATCGGAAGATGGAAATACAACTCCGGCAGGCAATGCTTCTACTACACCGGTCACTCCGGTGTAATGTGCACTGCAGAGGAACAGGAAATTCCGCTCCAGGACTACACTATGTACATCCTGCCCGAGGATAGAGAAATATTCGGCAAGTGGCTGGCACAGAACATTCAAGGCAATACGGAAAACAGCATAGACTACCGCATCCTTTTCAAGAAACGGATATTCTATATCCGCCTGAAAACCTTCTCGCACGAAACACTCCCCGACGGAACCGGCATTCTGGAAGGCTACATACAGAACATCACCGACATCCAGCAACGGCGCAATGACATCACCCTGCTGACGCACGCCATCAATAACTCCACCGAAGACATATTTGCCGCCCGTGAAGACGGTACGCTCGTCTTTGCCAACCGCCGTTTCCGGGAGCATCACAACATCAGCATAACGGACGACGTCAGCACACTGAACATCTACCGGATAAACGCAAATGCACAAGACAAGAATTCCTGGCAAAGATTAATCAAGTCACTCAGAAAGGGAGAAAAACGTAACGGCTTCATCCTTTACCATCCCCTGCCCGAACACCCCGAAGTGCTGGCTATGGAAGGAAGTGCCTATTGGGTGACAAGCGACAAAGGCGAGGCCATCCTATGGGGATTCAGCCGGGACATCACCCAACGCATCAGGAACGAGCAGCAAATCAAACGGTTCAACCAGATTCTGGACAAAACCATTGAAAACCTTCCTGCCGGTATCGTTGTCAAGGACATCCAAAGCGACTTTAAATACCTGTACCGCAACCGCGAATCGTACAACCGCAACATCCCCCTTAAAGAGGCATTAGGCAAAGACGATTTCGACTTCTATCCCCCCGAGCTGGCACAAGAGAAGAGAAAGCAGGATGTTGAAATAGCCCGGACCGGAATCGAGAAGCACTGGATTACCGAAGAGCACGACCAGAACGGTAAATCCATCTTTCTGGACAAACGGAAAATGCGTATTGAAAGCAACGACTTCCCACCCATCCTATTGAGTATCGAATGGGACATCACCGAAATGGAACGGATGAAACGGGAACTGCTCGTGGCCAAAGAGAAAGCGGAGACTTCCGACCAGTTGAAATCGGCTTTCCTTGCCAATATGAGCCACGAGATACGTACCCCGCTCAACGCCATCGTAGGCTTTTCCAGAATCATTGCCGAGAGCACCGATGCCGAAGAGCGGCAAAACTACTACGACATCGTAGAAGCCAACAACGAAAGACTTCTGCAACTGATAAACGAAATCCTGGACCTCTCCAAGATTGAAGCAGGCATCGTAGAATTCACCATCACCCCGGTGCGCCTGCACCCGCTCTGCAAGGAAATACACGACGCGCTGAAATTCCGCTGTCCCGAAGGTGTGGAGCTTGTTTACGAAGCCTCGGACGAGGAGATTACCGTTGAAGGCGACAAGAACCGCATCTTCCAGGTAATATCGAACCTCATCGGAAATGCCTTCAAATTCACCACAAGAGGCAGCGTCGGCTACGGATACCGCCGCAAAGGAAACGGAATAGAATTTTACGTCAGCGACACCGGCATCGGCATCCAAACTGACAAACTGGCAAAGGTCTTTAAACGCTTTGTAAAGGTGAATACCTTTGCGCAAGGTACGGGATTGGGACTGTCTATCTGCAAAACCATTATCGAACGATTGGGCGGAACCATCTCCGTCTGTTCGGAAGTGGGGAAAGGAACGACTTTTACCTTTACCCTGCCTCTGGCAAAAGACAAAAGGGAAACAGCGGAAGAACAGAACCCTGTATCCGAAACCGGTTTCAACACTCCCGGCAATGCAGAAACAGGCAACAATACTTACGGCCCTGATGAAGAAACGCACGAACACCAAGCGACACAAACAGCCGGAGCATCCCGGGACACCCGGAAGCCCACTATCCTGATAGCCGAAGATACGGACAGCAACTACATCCTTGTCAAAGCAATATTAGGAAAGTCGTACCACCTGGAACGCGCCAAGGACGGCATGGAAGCCGTAACCATGTTCGAGGAGCTGCATCCGGATTTAATTCTGATGGATATGAAAATGCCCAATCTCAACGGACTGGACGCAACGAAAATCATCCGCGAGCTTTCGCCCGGGATACCCATCATAGCTCTTACCGCCTATGCCTACGAACATGACAGACAAGCGGCTCTCGATGCAGGATGCAATGATTTCCTGATAAAGCCCTATACGCAGGAGATATTGAAAGAACTGATAAATAAATACCTGAAACAAACAGGTGTGTCAAGCCCCGGATAGGCCTTGACACACCTTTACCAATCATTATGCAAAGATATCGCTCCGCTGGATATACGCTATGACGTCTCCCTTATTGACGTTGGCGCCTTGCTGGGCACATACCTCCACAACACGGCCCGTAAAGCCGGTCATTACCTTTTCGTACTCGCCCCACGGTGTAGAGACATAGCAGAACACCTCATCGTGCTGATACTTACGCCCGATAAACGGCGCTGAGGACGGACCTTCCACGGAAACCTCCCAAAGCACCTGCCCTTTGGACGGGGCTATGATAGGATCGGCTTTGGCGCGTTTCAGCTTCTTTATCTCCTCTTCCGAATATCCGCTCTTTGCCATGGAAGCGTCCTTTACGCGCTCCAGCTCGTCGCGGAAACGCTTCTTGGCAACGCCCGACTTATAGTCACGGTACTGCCGGTCGTGCATAGCCAGCTCGAAGAGCTCCTCATCGTCCTCGCCATACTCCCATCCGTTTTCGTCCATCTCCTTGCGGTATTCGTCCAAAGCATCCGGATAGTTGGACTGCGGGTCTGTGTCGACAAATTCGTAACCTTTGGATTTGGCAAGCTCCACGATTTCGGGAGCCAGCTTACCCGGCAGGCGTCCGCTCTTGCCCAGAATCATATCCCACGTATGGTTGTCAATCATCGTCCAGCGTTCTTCGCCTTTCACCAGTTGCATCACGTTCATCAGCGCCACGTTCTTGACGTACTGGCTGAACGGAGTCACCAAAGGCGGATAACCCAGCTTGGGCCATACATATTCCACTTCATCGAAAAGCATTACCAGCAGGTCGTCTATGCTGAGTTCGGGCTGGTTCTTGCTTTTCAGTATCATGTTGATACCGGAGTGCACGCCTTTCAGGTCTGCCATCATGGAACCCATCATACCGCCCGGAAGCCCGCACTTCAGGAGCAGGGACGACATATGCTTGTTGGTGGGGTCCATAAAGTAACCGAGGAAATCGTCTATGAATTCCTGCGTCATGGCACGTGCTTTCATATAGGCTTTCATGTTGATGTCGGGCACCTGGAAGCCTTTGTCGCGCAGCATGGCCTGTACGGAAATAACGTCCGGATGCACCTTTCCCCATGACATGGGCTCCATGGCCACATCTATTATATCGGCGCCGTTCTCGCATACTTCAAGGATGGATGCCATTGAAAGTCCCGGACCGCTATGTCCGTGATACTGTATCAGTACATCGGGATGCTTCTCCTTGATAGCCTTCGTCAGCTCGCCCAGCATACCCGGACGGCCGATGCCTGCCATATCCTTCAAACAGATTTCGGGTGCTCCCGCCTCAATGAGCTGGTCGGCAATGTGTGCATAGTACTCTACCGTATGCACGGGCGAATGAGTGATGCAGAGCGTTGCCTGCGGTATCATGCCTGCCTCGAGCGCATAGCGGATAGAGGGGATGATATTGCGCGTTTCGTTCAGTCCGCAGAAAATACGGGTGATGTCCACACCTTGTGCATGCTTTACCTTATACATCAGGCGGCGTACATCGGCGGGAACGGGATACATACGCAGCGCATTCAGTCCGCGGTCGAGCATGTGGGTCTGTATGCCTGCATCATTAAAGGGTTTGGTAAAGGCACGTACTGCCTTGTTGGGGTTCTCGCCATAGAGAAGGTTCACTTGTTCGAAAGCTCCGCCGTTGGTCTCGACCCGGGCAAAACATCCCATTTCGATTATCAACGGTGCGATGCGTACCAACTGGTCTACTCGCGGCTGGTATTTACCGGACGACTGCCACATATCTCGGTAAACAAGACTGAATTTGATTTCCTTTTTCATTGTAATAGGTAATTAGCTATTTGTTCACTCGGTTAACTTGATATATACAAATATAAAGGATTATTCTGACATATAGTCAAAATAATCCCATAAATATTCACTTGAAAGATATGTTTTATATCATTTGGTAAATTGGGAAATAGAAAATTGAGGAACAAGGGACGCAACGTTTGACTTGAGACATCCAAAGTGGCACTTTAGAAGTCTAAAGTACTACTTGGCGATTCTAAAGTTCTACTTTAGACTGCCCGTATCGCACCCTGTCTTTTGCGGGCTCTTTCTCTTCACACATTTTCTTTCACCTCACCGCTGTTTTCCTCTTTTTATCCGTCACACAGTCCGCTATGCTCCTCAGAGAAACAGCCCCAAGAACTCCCGAAAGAATGCCGGGCAGAAACCGGACAGACTCTAAATGAAATCCTTCAATTCTTCCTGCAGTTTCTGTCTTGTAAAGAAGATGCGGCTTTTTACCGTTCCGAGGGGGAGCCCGAGGCGTTCGGCAATTTCGCGGTATTTGAATCCGGAAACATGCATGGAGAAGGGTACTTTATAATCGCGCGGCAATGAATTGACGATGCGGTGCATTTCTTTCAGGTCGTATGCGCCTTCGGTGCTGGCGAAACCGGAATCCTGCGGCATGCTCAGGTGATACAGGTTATCGGTCTGGTCTACGAAAGTCTGTTCACGGACTATCTTCCGGTAGTTATTTATAAAGATGTTACGCATAATGGTATACATCCAACCTTTAAAGTTGGTGTCGGGTTCATATTTATCCTCATTGTCCAAGGCTTTAAGAGAGGTCTCCTGCAACAAATCATTCGCTTCTTCCCGGTCGGCCGTTAATTTGTATGCAAAGCGAAGCAGTTCTTCTTGCACGGCAAGTAAATCTTTTCTAAAACTGTAAGTATTCATACTTTGCTAATTTTTTAAAATGGTTAATATTCGTTTCGGTTTAGTGGTTGCAAGTATACGGAAGTTTCCAAGTCCTGAGGGCTGGAATACGGGTATTCTTTGGGGTGAAAACTATCATTTGACAGATTTCACCCCCTATCTTGACAGTTTTCAGGTGAGATAAAGCAGCTGGTTTTCAGCAGGAAGTACAATTTTGACTATAATCGGCGTACGATTTTGGCTATAATTTATGCCAATATTACCATAAGATAAACAAAATACAGCTATATGAGTTATGAGAAAGAAGGTATAAAGTATAAAGTCCCCCTCACCTATCCGTGAATTCCGTGTAATCCGTGCCTAAAAAAACCGGTAAGCATTTCCTTATCCGGTTCCTCAAAAAGCATCGGCAGAAGCAACCGCAAAGTCACCCCTCTTTCTCCTGCCCTTCCTCATCGTTGCCCGAGAGTATGGGCAGGCAAATCTTATATTTCACGGCCAAAATACGGGTGATGAACACGGATATCCCGCCTATCACCTGGCAACCGTAAGACTGCATGCCGGCAAGCCCGCAAATCCAATACATCGTACCGCCCACTACGCACGCCATCGCATAAATCTCCTTACGGAATATGAGCGGTATCTCATTGATAAACACATCGCGTATCACACCGCCCGCGGCTCCGGTGATGCTACCCATGATAATGGCCACCCAGAAAGGATAGCCCAGCGCCAGGCTCTTGCCCACGCCCACCACCGTAAACAGTGCCAGACCGATGGTGTCGAATATAAAGAATGTATTGTGCAGATGGATAAGGTGCTTTCCGAAGAAGATAACCCACAGCAATGCCAGTCCGGTACATATCAGATAAATGGGGTCGGTCATCCAGCCGGGAGTCACATCCAGCAGCAGGTCGCGTATCGTACCGCCGCCGATGGCCGTTACGAAACCCACGACGTAAGCGCCGAACCAGTCGAAACGTTTCGCCGAAGCCAGCCGTATGCCGCTGATGGCGAAAGCAAATGTACCGATAAAGTCGAGTATCTGAACAAATGTTGGCATGAGAGCATTTCTTTTTTTTGCAAAGTAACAAATAATTTCCCTAAGAAAGTGTATTTTTGTACCGCCAATTTATATCAGCAATGAAAATAACCATCGTATCGGGCGCACGCCCCAATTTTATGAAAATCGCTCCCCTCTGCCGCGCCATAGACGCAGCCAGAGAGGCAGGTAAAAATATATCCTATCGCATAGTCTACACCGGACCGCAGGACGACACCACCCTGGACGCCTCGCTCTTCTCCGACCTTGCCATGCGCAAGCCCGACGCCTATCTGGGCATCAGCGGACGCGACCACTCCCAGGTGGCAGCCGCCATCATGCTGGCCTTCGAGCGGGAGCTCGACGAACACCCCGCCCAAGTGGTGCTTGTGGTGGACGACATGACCGCCACCATGAGCTGCGCCATCGTAGCCAAGAAGCGCGGTCTGAAGGTAGCCCATGTCATTGCCGGTACGCGTTCGTTCGATATGAATATGCCGCGTG
>OGOL01000666.1_pt1 | contig 37947 bp, 28 predicted proteins | sample 1552641 | NCBI WGS metagenome assembly OGOL01 (sample SAMEA2580140, study PRJEB22360) | human gut metagenome | biome: human gut; feature: human-associated habitat; material: faeces | place: Denmark | collected 2008/2010 | reverse complement strand
AGCATCGGACTTGGAAAAGAAGAAGTCATTCAGTTGATACAATCCGGCAATGAAGCGTAAGGAGCTGTCCGGATGGAAAACAGTGATACCGGAAGCATGGAATCATGCAAATAAGAGGAATGATACAGGAAAATGTATTTTAAAGTTGTGAAAAGAAAGGCAGGAAGATGATTCATGGAATCAATCGTATGTAATGGTATAGGTAAAATTTATGGAAAAAAACAGGTGTTAAAGAATATCAATCTCACATTGGAGAAAGGAAAGATTTATGGACTGATTGGAAGAAACGGTGCCGGAAAGACGACATTGTTATCCATTATGTCCGCACAAAATCCGGCATCCGAAGGAACTGTGACATGGAATGGTGAAAATGTATGGGAGAACCGCAAGGCGTTAGATCACATTTGCTTTTCCAGAGAGTTGTCCATCAATCTCTATGGAAGCGGCGTGAGCGGCATGAAAGTAAAAGATTATCTGAAAACTGCTTCCTATTACTATCCAGACTGGGATCAGGCACTTGCGGAGGAACTGATCAAAAAATTTGAACTGAATACAAAACAGCGTATCAATAAAATGTCCAAAGGTATGCTGTCCATGGTGACGATTATCGTAGCACTTGCAAGCAAAGCCGATTTTACGTTTATGGATGAACCGGTGGCAGGCCTTGATGTTGTAATGCGTGATTATTTTTACCATAAACTGATGGAGGAATATACAGAGACCGGACGTACCTTCGTTATTTCCACACATATTATCGAGGAAGCAACAGACCTGATGGAAGAAGTGGTCATGATCAAAAATGGCGAGGTGCTGCTGAAAGAAAATACGCAGGAACTTCTGGAGAGAAGCTACCATGTAAGTGGTCTTGCAGAAGTTGTGGATCAGGCAACGGAAGGCTATGAGAGACATCATGAAGAGAAGATGGGAAGAAGCAAGAGTGTGACGATCCTTTTGGAGGAAGGACAGAAGCTGCCAGAAGGCTATGATGTGACCATACAGCCGCTCAATCTGGAAAAATTGTTTGTATCCCTTTGCGGAATGGAGGAGTAGACATGGCAGAGAGCAGGATTATTAAGAGAAATGTTCTATTCTGGGGAAAATCAGGATTGCAGCTGACCGGCATGATGTTGATTTTTATGGTTGTATATGGATTCCTGTTTAATATGGGAAGCGGCAGTATATTCGGGGATTTCTGGAAAACAGCTTATTTTTATGGCGGGATCATAAGCGTTCTATTTGCGCTGATCGGACCGGTTTCCTATGTGGGAGCATATCTGCCGCTGACATTGTCTTTTGGATCAGGAAGAAGGGAAGCAGTCTTTGGGGCACAGATTTTCTGCATAGCTTATGGAGTGAGTTCCTATATCATTATGGTACTGGCAGGCATTATGAGCAGTGGAAAATTAGATGGAAAGCTGGATGTTTTGATAGCAGTTCTGTTTATATTTATGACAGCGGTCGGACAGCTTGTCTCGGTTGCGCAGATGCATTTCGGGATAAAAGGAATGATCATAGGAATCGTCATTGTGGTATTATGCATGGTCGGCGGATTTGTGACAGGAATTGGATTCATAGATGAGATCATGGTATGGATCAACGGAATGCAGACAAATGTAGTATGGATATTACTTGCGATAGGAGCGATTGCCAGCATTGCGTTGTATGCAGTCAGTGTCACGGTGCTTTTCCGTGAAATGAGATATTACGAAGTGAAAGCATAAGTTGGGAGGCGGAAAGAATGAACAGTTTTTTAATTCAGTGTAAGGTGCGGAAAACAGAGCTTTTGCAGTTTCTTGGAATTACTGCTGTGGGATACTTGATCGGTCTGATCGTTGTATTTATCGTGATGAATGTGGCAAAAGAGAATACCTGTGCCACAGCCGGAACTATGCTGGCGTTCATCGCCTTTGCCTTTATGCATTTATTTGGGATTACTTTTTCTTTCATGGGGGATTTTAACATGGCAATTTCCCTGGGTGCGACCAGAAAAAGCTTTGTCTCAGGCTATGTACTTTTTAATCTGCTGGAGATCGCAGTGCTGGAACTTGAGATCGTTGTGTTTGGTGTAGTTGAGAAGCTTTTGCTGGAAAATGCATTTCCACAGGCGGTTATGGAAATTGACCTGACAAACTTTTTTACATGGAACTATCTGTCAGGTGTCCTGGTCGTATTTACAGCAGTGGAAATGTTTTTCGGCGCAGTTATTTTAAGATATGGCATGAAAGTGTTATGGATTTTATGGGCGGTCTGGATGATAATCTGTCTGGTTCCCATGAATATTGCAAAGAATGAAAAGCTTTCCGGTGAACTTGCGAAATTAGGGCTGTTTCTGGGTGGAAAATTCACGCCACAGGGAATTGTGGCTCTGGTGATTGCCTTAACAATTGTTGTAGCTGCGATCACATGGAACATTCTTCGGAAACAGCGAGTGACAGCATAAATATTATGTGATAAGATAAAACCATGTGGGTGAAAAATACCTGCATGGTTTTTGTTATGACGACCACTAATCAGATAACAGGATTACGGAAAAATATAAGGGGATTATGATGAACGATAAGTTAGAACAGTTACAGAAATATTTAGAGAAAATGGAACAGTTCAACCATGTGAACACATTATTGTATTGGGATATGAGAACCAACACTCCAAAGGAAGGATTTGCAGGACACAGCGATGCACTCACTTATTTTTCAACGGAGCAGTTTTCCATGTCGACCTCGGATGAACTGAAAACGTTATTGGATACACTGGCAGAGCCGGAAGAGTTTGAAAAGCTTGACGATAAGTGGAAGTTTGTTGTAAATAAAATGAAAACAGATATGGACAGAAATCGCAGAATTCCAAAAGAATTTTATGAAAGCTTCGTGAAAGCACAGTCGGAATCGGAGAATGCGTGGGAGGAAGCGAAGGAAAAAGCGAAGGAAAAAGCAGACTTTTCTATTTTTGCCCCACATTTGCAGAAAATGATCGATATGACAGCGGAGATGACCGGTTACACAGATCCGGAAAAAGAAGTTTACGACGCACTGTTAGACCAGTATGAAAAAGGAATGGATTCCGCTACGATGGACAGCTTGTTTGAAGATTTAAAAGCAGAGCTGATTCCTCTGGTGCAGAAAGTGCTTGCAGCGAAACAGCCGGATGACAGCAAGTTTCATGTTTCATTTGACAAGAATGCGCAGAAGGAAGTGGAGAAGCTTTTGCTGAGTTATATCGGATTTGACTGGAACAGAGGAACAACCGGGGAATCTACACATCCGTTTACACTGAATTTTTCGTCAAAGGATGTGCGTGTGACCAATCATTTTTATGAACATGATCCGCTCAGTGCGATGTATTCGGCAATCCATGAGGGTGGTCATGCGATTTTTGAGCAGAATGTGAATCCGGATTATGACGGAACGGTAGCGGGAAGCTGCAGTTATATGGGAATCCATGAGAGCCAGTCCCGTTTTTATGAGAACATTCTTGGAAGAAATAAGAATTTCTGGATTCCGGTTTATGCAAAAGTGCAGGAAAAAATGCCACAGCTTCAGGACGTTTCGTTGGATGAATTTTATAAGGAAGTCAATCATGTGAGAAACAGTTTTATCCGTACAGAGGCAGATGAACTGACTTACTGTTTCCATATTATTTTAAGATATGAGATCGAGAAGGCAATTTTCCGCGACCATGTGAAAGTGGAGGAACTTCCGGCACTCTGGAATCAGAAAATGCAGGAATATTTACAGATTACTCCGGCAGATGATGCGGAAGGAATTTTGCAGGACATGCACTGGTCTGACGGTTCTTTTGGTTACTTTCCATCCTATCTGCTTGGCAGTATTTATGACGGCATGTATTTAGATCGTCTGGAGGAAGAACTTGGCTCTGTGGATGCGCTGCTCGCGGAGGGAAGAATCAGTGAGATTACAAAATGGCTGAATGAGAAGATTCATCAGTATGGTTCTACCAGAAGCCCGAAAGAAGTGATCAGATACGTCTGCGGCAAAGAAGTTTCAGCAGAACCGCTGATTCGTTATTTCAAAGAAAAATATACAAAAGTTTATAATCTTGGTTAAAAAAGAAATTTTTGTGGATAATGGATAGAAAAGGAGAAGTATGAAAAAAGGAATTATTTTTGACATGGACGGAACGCTGTGGGACTCGGCAGCGAACGTTGCAGAATCATGGAATCTTGCCATAAAACAGAATGGCTCTGTTGATAAAAAACTGACGGAGCAGGATATTCAGGGGGTTATGGGAAAGACCATGGATGTGATCGCAGACATTCTTTTCCCGGAACTGGAAAAAGAGGCGCGCATGAAATTGTTAGATCAGTGCTGCTCCATGGAAAATGACTACCTGAGAGAGCATGGTGGAGTTTTGTATCCAAAATTGGAGGAGACACTTTCTGCACTGAAAGAAAAGTATCCGCTCTACATCGTGAGCAACTGTCAGAGCGGTTATATCGAGGCGTTTTTAGATCATTACGGATTTGGAAAATACTTTGAAGATATAGAGTGTTATGGAAACAATCTGAAACAGAAGGGCGATAATATCAGACTATTAGCAGACCGGAACGGGTTGACGGAGGCAGTGTATGTCGGCGATATCCAGGGGGATTATGACGCCAGCTGCCACGCAGGTGTCGGGTTCATCCACGCAGCATATGGGTTTGGAACAATTGCAGCGGACGTGCCGGAAATCCATACATTTGAGGAACTTACAGAGACAGCAGACCAATATTTTGCTCTGCGGTAAGAAATTATAAGGATTTATCATATGACAAAATTAGATGAGTTAGTAACACAGATTAACAGAGAACATGTTTATATCCAGACACATAATTTTCCGGATCCGGATGCCATCGCAAGTGCGTTCGGCCTGCAGGAACTGTTAAAGCTTCGAGGGATTCATGCAACGATCTGCTATAAGGGGAAAATCGACCGTTACAGTACCGACAAGCTGAGAGAGATTTTGGACATCAGACTGGTAAATATTGAGAATATTGACAGTGAACTCACGGAGGACGACGAGGTTATCCTGATAGATGCGCAGAAGGGCAATTCCAACATTATCGATATGACCGGGGATGAGATCATCTGCATCGACCATCATCCGGTTTATGAGAAAACGGAGTACCGGTTTACGGATATCCGGCCGGGTGTCGGGGCTTGCGCATCGATCATAGCACAATATTTTTTTGAAAATGAAATACCGATGGATCGAAGAATTGCAACAGCGCTGACGTTTGGAATCCGTATGGATACGCAGAAATTGTCGAGAGGCGTATGCAAAATGGATATGGAAATGATCTGGCGCATGTTTGACCTGTGCGATCAGGATATGATTTATCTGTTAGAGAACAGCACACTCTATTTTGAAGATCTGATGGCGTATTCTAAGGCGATCTCAAGCATTGAGGTGTTTGAGAATATCAGTTTTGCAGATACCGGAAGGGATTGCCCGGAGGCTCTGATCGCCAGTGTGTCAGATTTTATGCTTGCATTGGTGGAAGTCTCTTTTTCAGTGGTCTATTCCAGAAAAAAAGAGGGAATCAAAATTTCTGTGCGGAGTGAGCGTCCCACATTAGATGCCGGAAAAATTATAAGCAAGGCGTTAAAAGGCATCGGAAGCGGTGGCGGGCATGCTACGATGGCAGGCGGTTTTGTGCCGTTTGACGGAAATGACCGGGAGGAAGATCTGATGATCCAGAACATCCGCGAAAGATTTATCGATGTGATCAGCAGGACGAAACGAAAGTCATTAAGATAGGTGGAAAATCTTGACTTTTCGGGGAAATCTCTGTATAATCACAGAAGATTGAAAGCAATGGCTGGTTCATTGTGAAAAAGAAAAGACGATGACGAAGACAGTAGTTGTTAAGAGAAAGGCAAAGAGAGCCGGGAATGGTGTGAACCGGTGCGAGTATCTTAGGAATGAACATCACTTCCCAGTCGCAGTCCAAAATGTTTTTACAGAGTAGGCACTGACGTTTTTCCTACGTTACAGGGAACGGGTATATGATTTTTATAAAATCTGTACATTGTAATTAGGTGGTACAACGATCATTTAAGGCTCTCGTCCTATTTACAGGATGAGAGCCTTGTTTAGATTGAGGAGGATTATATGTATAACAAAGTTGAAACAAATATGAACTTCGTTGACAGGGAAAAGCAGACAGAGAAGTTCTGGGAAGATCATGACATCTTCAAAAAATCCATGGAACAGCGCAAACAGGGAGAGACCTACACATTCTATGACGGACCTCCTACTGCAAACGGAAAACCACATATCGGACACGTATTGACACGTGTTATCAAAGACATGATCCCAAGATACCAGACTATGAAGGGAAAATATGTTCCGCGTAAAGCCGGATGGGATACACACGGACTTCCGGTCGAGTTAGAGGTAGAGAAGATGCTCGGCTTAAACGGAAAAGAGCAGATTGAAGAGTACGGTATGGAACCTTTCATCAAAAAATGTAAGGAATCTGTATGGAAATACAAGGGAATGTGGGAAGATTTCTCAGGAACCGTTGGTTTCTGGGCAGATATGGAAAACCCATATGTCACCTATGATGACAACTTTATTGAGTCCGAATGGTGGGCATTAAAACAGATCTGGGACAAAGGATTGTTATACAAAGGCTTCAAGATCGTTCCTTACTGCCCTCGTTGTGGTACACCACTTTCTTCGCAGGAAGTTGCGCAGGGTTACAAGACCGTGAAAGAGCGTTCCGCAGTGGTACGTTTCAAAGTTGTCGGAGAGGATGCTTATTTCCTCGCATGGACCACAACTCCGTGGACACTTCCATCCAACGTTGCACTCTGTGTGAACCCGGATGAGACTTACTGCAAAGTAAAAGCTGCAGACGGATACACCTACTACATGGCAGAGGCGCTTCTTGACAAAGTGTTAGGAAAGCTTGGAAATGAAGAGGAAGGTGTCAAAGCATATGAAGTATTAGAGACTTACACCGGAAAAGATTTAGAGTACAAAGAATATGAGCCGTTATATGCATGTGCAGCAGAAGTGGCAGCAAAACAGCACAAAAAAGGACATTTTGTTACCTGTGATACTTATGTAACGATGTCTGATGGTACCGGTATCGTTCATATTGCTCCTGCATTCGGTGAAGATGATGCGAATGTCGGACGTAAGTACGATCTTCCGTTTGTACAGTTTGTAAACGGAAAAGGTGAGATGACAGAAGAGACACCTTATGCCGGATTATTTGTAAAGAAAGCCGACCCTGAAGTATTAAAAGATCTGGATGCGCAGGGCAAATTATTTGACGCACCAAAATTCGAACATGAATATCCACACTGCTGGAGATGTGATACACCGCTTATTTACTATGCAAGAGAGTCATGGTTCATCAAGATGACAGCAGTCAAAGATGACCTGATCCGTAATAATAATACTGTAAACTGGATCCCGGAATCCATCGGTAAAGGACGTTTCGGTGACTGGCTTGAGAACATTCAGGACTGGGGAATCTCCCGTAACCGTTACTGGGGAACTCCTTTAAATGTATGGGAATGTGAAGGCTGCGGACATCAGGAGTCCATCGGAAGCCGCGCTGAATTAGCAGAGAGAAGCGGAAACCCGGATGATGCCAAAGTGGAATTACACAGACCGTATATCGACGCTGTGACCTTCAAATGCCCTGACTGTGGCAAGACCATGCACAGAGTACCGGAAGTGATCGACTGCTGGTTCGACTCAGGAGCAATGCCGTTTGCACAGCACCATTATCCATTTGAAAATCAGGATTTGTTCAAACAGCAGTTCCCGGCTCAGTTCATTTCCGAGGCGGTAGACCAGACACGCGGATGGTTCTATTCCCTGATGGCAGAGTCCACCTTACTGTTTAATAAAGCTCCTTATGAAAACGTTATCGTTTTAGGACATGTACAGGATGAGAACGGACAGAAAATGTCCAAATCCAAAGGAAATGCAGTCGATCCGTTCGATGCATTAGAGACTTACGGAGCAGATGCGATCCGCTGGTATTTCTACATCAACAGCGCTCCATGGCTTCCAAACCGTTTCCATGGAAAAGCAGTGCAGGAGGGACAGCGTAAGTTCTTAAGCACCTTATGGAACACTTATGCATTCTTTGTACTGTATGCAAACATTGACGGATTTGATGCAACAAAATACAAACTGGAATATGATAAATTATCCGTGATGGATAAATGGTTACTGTCTAAATTAAATACCGTGATCGGCGCTGTGGATGACAACCTTGGCAGTTACAAGATCCCGGAAGCTGCAAGAGCACTCGATGAGTTTGTGGACGATATGAGTAACTGGTACGTAAGACGCTCCCGTGAACGTTTCTGGGCAAAAGGAATGGAGCAGGATAAGATCAATGCCTACATGACACTTTACACAGCGTTAGTAGAGATCTGTAAATGTGCAGCACCAATGATCCCGTTCATGACAGAGGAAATCTATCAGAACCTTGTATGCAGCATTGATAAAAATGCGCCGGAAAGTATTCATTTATGTGACTTCCCAGTTGTAAATGGAGCATACATCGACAAAGAGTTAGAGAAAAATATGGATGAGGTATTAAAGATCGTTGTTATGGGCCGTGCATGCCGTAATGCAGCAAACATCAAGAACCGTCAGCCGATCGGAAATATGTTTGTCAAAGCTCCATTTGAACTTTCAGAGTACTTCAAAGAGATCATCGAGGATGAGCTGAATGTAAAGAAAGTTTCCTTTACCGATGATGTAAGTTCCTACACAAGCTATACATTCAAACCACAGCTCCGTACTGTAGGACCAAAATACGGAAAATATTTAGGACAGATCCAGAAAGCTTTAGCAGAGCTTGACGGAAACGCTGCTATGGCAGAGTTAAAGGAAAATGGATTTATCACTTTGAAGTCTGTCAGTGATGATGTAAAATTAGCAGAGGAAGATCTGTTAATTACAATGACACAGATGGAAGGTTATGTAACGGAGGGGGACAATACAGTAACCGTTGTCCTTGATACCAACTTAACACCGGAGTTAATTGAAGAAGGATTTGTGCGTGAGATCATCAGCAAGATCCAGACTATGAGAAAAGAAGCAGGATTCGAAGTGATGGATAAGATCATGATCTCTTATCAGGCAGATGACAAAGTAGCTGCAATCTTTGACAAATATGGTGATGCGATCAAAGCAGATGTACTCGGACTTGATGTTGTAGCTGGCAGTGTGGATGGATACCAGAAAGAATGGAATATTAATGGGGAAACCGTTCTTTTAGGTGTAAAAAAAGGAGAATAAGGAAATGTCTAAAACAGCAGCAGTCTTCAATAAGAAAAAATTTATCAATGAGGTAACAGAGACAGTCCGTCATATGTACCGCAAACAGTTAAAAGAAGCAAGCCAGCAGGAGATTTTCCAGGCAGTATCCTATGTCGTAAAAGACGTTGTGATCGATGACTGGCTGGCAACCCAGCAGGCATTTGACGATCAGGATCCAAAGATTGTCTATTATATGTCAATGGAATTTCTGATGGGCCGTGCGCTTGGAAATAACCTGATCAATTTAAAAGCTTACAAAGAAGTGAAAGAAGCACTGGAAGAAATCGGACTGAATCTTGACGTGATCGAAGATCAGGAGCCGGATCCGGCACTCGGAAACGGTGGTCTTGGACGTCTTGCAGCATGCTTTATGGAATCACTGGCAACACTTGGATACGCAGCTTACGGCTGCGGGATCCGTTACCGTTATGGTATGTTCAAACAGCAGATTTCGGATGGTTTTCAGGTAGAGGTACCGGATAACTGGTTAAAGAATGGCTACCCATTCGAACTTCGCAGACCGGAGTATTCCTACGAGATCAAATTCGGCGGCTATGTCCGTACCGAAGACATGGGAAATGGCAACATCAGATTTATCCATGAAGGCTATCAGTCCGTTATGGCGATCCCATACGATATGCCGATCGTAGGCTATGATAATCATATGGTAAATACGCTGATGATCTGGGATGCAGAGCCTAAGGAAGGTTTCCAGTTAGATTCCTTTGATAAAGGAGATTATAACAAAGCAGTAGAGCAGGAAAACCTTGCTCGTAATCTGGTGGAAGTCCTTTATCCGAATGACAATCATATTCAGGGAAAAGAACTTCGTTTAAAACAGCAGTATTTCTTCGTATCTGCAAGTTTACAGCGTGCGATCGCCAGATTTAAAAAGCATCATGACGACATTCATAAGCTGCCGGAGAAAGCAGTATTCCAGATGAATGATACACATCCGACGGTTGCAGTTGCAGAGTTAATGCGTATCTTACTGGATGAGGAAGGCTTAAGCTGGGAGGATGCGTGGGATATCACAACCCACTGTGTTGCTTATACCAACCATACCATTATGGCTGAGGCTCTTGAAAAATGGCCGATCGAGATTTTCCAGAGACTGCTTCCGCGTGTATATCAGATCGTGGAAGAGATCAACCGCCGTTTTGTTTTACAGATCCAGGAGCAGTATCCGGGCAACAATGAAAAAATTGCAAAAATGGCAATTTTATATGATGGTCAGGTAAAAATGGCGCATCTTGCGATCGTTGCAGGTTATTCTGTCAACGGTGTTGCCAGACTGCACACAGAGATTTTGAAAAAAGAGCAGTTAAAAGATTTCTATGAGATGATGCCGCAGAAGTTCAATAACAAAACCAATGGTATCACACAGAGACGTTTCTTAGCACATGCGAACCCGCTTCTGGCTGACTGGGTGACAGCACATGTGGGAGAAGGCTGGATCACAGACCTTTCCCAGATCAGGAAACTTGCGCCTTATGCAGATGATAAAAAAGCACAGCAGGAGTTTCTTGAGATCAAACACCAGAATAAAGTACGTCTTGCAAAATATATCAAAGAGCACAATGGAATTGATGTAGATCCGGATTCCATCTTTGATGTACAGGTAAAACGTCTTCATGAGTACAAACGCCAGCTGTTGAATATCCTTCATGTTATGTATCTCTATAATGAGATCAAAGAGCATCCGGATATGGAATTTGTTCCAAGAACATTCATTTTTGGCGCAAAGGCAGCAGCCGGTTATAAAAATGCAAAACTTACCATTAAACTGATCAACAGCGTTGCAGAAGTGATCAACAATGATAAGAGTATCAATAATAAGATCAAAGTGGTATTTATCGAGGACTACAAAGTTTCCAATGCAGAGTGGATCTTTGCAGCAGCAGATGTCAGCGAGCAGATCTCAACTGCAAGTAAAGAGGCATCCGGTACCGGTAATATGAAGTTCATGTTAAACGGCGCCCTGACACTTGGAACGATGGACGGTGCGAATGTTGAAATGTACGAGGAAGTCGGACCGGATAATATGTTTATTTTCGGTATGAGCTCTGACGAAGTGATCGCATATGAGCATAACCGTGATTATGATCCGATGCAGATTTTCAACACAGATCAGGATATCCGCAAAGTTCTGACACAGTTAGTGAACGGATTCTACTCACCGAACGACTCCGAACTTTTCCGTGATCTGTACAATTCACTGCTGAATACACACAGCACACAGTATGCGGATACTTACTTCATTCTTGCAGACTTCCGTTCTTATGCAGAAGCGCAGAAGAAGATCATGGAGTATTACAAGAACAGGAGCGCCTGGGCAAAGAGCGCTATCTTAAACACTGCACATTCCGGCAAGTTCTCATCCGACAGAACGATTCAGGAATATGTGGATGATATCTGGCATTTACCGAAGGTGAAGGTTGATGTGGAATAAAGTGATAAGAAAATAAAATTACAAGAAGGACAGTCCCTGTGAAAAAGGGGCTGTTTTTCTATATTTATGTTATGTCAAAAACAAATTGACAATTTTTTCGATACAAGTTATGGTAATAAGGAAATCTTTTTTATCAAATTGAGGGTGCAAGGTCTGCATAAAAATCCAGTTAAAACTGCAAGTGCAAAAAGCGACGAAACTATTTTCCTGAAATATCAGGTATATAGGAAGGAGCAATTATATATGGGAAAAAAAGTATTGAAAGCAGATACTGTAGTAAAGAATTACTGGCGGAATAACGAACAGTTTGCAGATATTTTTAATGCAGTTTTATTTAATGGAAATAAGGTTATAAAACCGGAAGAATTAGAAGATATGGATACAGAGGAATCTTTGGTATTAGAACACAAGGAGTATATACAGAGTATTGTGGCAGCAAGAGATAACGTTAAAATCAGAAAAAAATCTACCACTTATGATGCTGAATTTGTTATACTTGGATTGGAGGGACAGGAATGTATCCATTATGCAATGCCGTTAAGAGTGATGGGATATGATTATAGTACATACAAAAAGCAGTATGATGACAATGCGGCAAAGCGTAAAAAAGAAAAAGGATTAACAGAAGATGAATATCTGTCGGGAATGAAGAAAACAGATAAATTTATTCCTGTTATTACAATCGTTATCTATTATGGTGAGAAGCCGTGGGATGGAGCAGTATCTTTGCATGGGATGCTAAATATTCCAAAAGCAATGGAAACATTTGTGAATGATTATAAAATACATCTGGTGGAAGCCGGAAAAAATAATCTGGTATTGCATAATGTAAATAATCAGGATTTATTTAATCTGCTTGAAATTCTTTTAAGCAGAAGTGGAAGAACAGATGGAAAAAAAGAAAAAGCAATAGATTATACAAGAAAACATAAGGTAGACAAAGCTGTTATTATGACAGTAGCAGGCACTATGAATGGAAAAATTGATTATAATGAATTGATTGGGGAAGGAGAGAAAGGTATGGTCAGTGTATTTCAGGAAACATGGAATGAAGGAGAGGCAAAAGGTATTATTGAAATGGGGAATGACTTTGGACTTTCCGAGGAGGATATTTTAGCAAGACTTCAAAAAAAGTTGAATGTTTCACTGCAAAAAGCACAGGAATATCTTTACGCATATAGAAAACAGAACGCATAAGATATGCTCTCGGCGGTTTGCCTAACAATATCTTTGCTTCGCGCTATGTTTCTTATATTCCAAATAAAGAGCAGTTCATCGCCTATCATACAGTTACATTTAACGTTACCATTTATGAGATAGATTTGTTATACTTAAGTAGAAATTGCAAAAAAAATAGTTTGGAGAGGCAGCTATGGCAGAATTTATAAAATTACCTGTTGGAATTGACAATTTTGAAAAAATCCGCAGAGATGGTTTTTATTATGTTGATAAAACCAGTCTGATCGAGCAGCTTTTAAATAACTGGGGAGAGGTCAATCTGTTCACGCGTCCACGTCGGTTTGGTAAGACATTGAATATGAGTATGCTCAAATGTTTCTTTGAAATCGGTACAGATCAGTCGCTGTTTGAAGGATTATATATTTCTAAGAATAAGGCTTTATGTGATGCATATATGGGAAAGTATCCGGTCATATCAATCAGTTTAAAAGGGGTAAATGCAGACAGTTACGAAAATGCACGCAGCCTGTTGAAACGGATTGTGATGGAAGAAGCGAAAATGCACCGGATCATCATGAGTGGAAATAGGTTAGATGACATAGACAAGGCAGAATATATGTCGCTTGTTACAGGAGATATGGGCGAGGACACACTTGTATACAGTATGAAAACGCTGACTGCATTACTGGAAAAGTATTATGAGAAAAAAGTGATTGTACTCATTGATGCGTATGATGTACCTCTTGCCAAGGCAAACGAGAATGGTTACTATGACCAGATGGTTTTACTTGTCAGAAATTTATTTGAAAACGTGTTAAAGACAAACAGTAGTTTGAAATTTGCAGTTTTAACAGGCTGTCTGCGTGTGGCAAAGGAGAGCATTTTTACAGGACTGAACAATTTTAAGACAAATTCAATCCTTGATGAAGAGTATGATGAGACGTTTGGATTTGTCGATGATGAAGTGAAAGAAATGCTTCATTATTACGGTCAGGATACACACTATGAAACGGTAAAAGAGTGGTATGACGGATACCGCTTTGGAAATGCAGATGTTTATTGCCCGTGGGATGTCATTAATTATTGCGATGCGCACAGAAGGAATCCGATGCTTCCACCAGAGAATTATTGGACTAATACCAGTGGAAACGATGTGCTGAAACATTTTATAGAAAGTGCAGGAGCAGCAAAGGGGCTGGCAAAAACAGACTTAGAGAGACTTGTAAATGGTGAAATCGTAGAAAAAGATATACGTGAGGATCTGACTTATAATGAACTGTATGCATCCATGGATAACCTTTGGAGTACACTTTTCATGGCGGGATATCTTACGCATAAAGGCAGAGTTGATACAAAAAGATTCAGACTTGCAGTGCCAAACAGAGAAATCCGGAACATTATCACAGAGCAGGTTCTGGCTTTGTTTAAGCAGAATGTGGAAAAAGACGGACAACGTCCGTGATACTTAATGTAAGGTTATGTTAGAAGAAAACTAATTTCAAGAAAGATGTGACATGTAAAAATGTTGCATCTTTCTTTTTTATTGTTGCAGTCTGCGGTCAATTGGTTGCAATGTAAAAACGAACATGATAATGTGATAGTAACAGGAAACGGAAGATGCGCAGAAGCGCAAAACAAGGAGGCTAAATCCTCTCCTCACAAGGGTTCGGATTTTGCTTCGCAAAACAAGGAGGATTTTATGATCTGGGAAGATGTATTAGCAAAATTTAAAGAGTTATTCGGGGATGAGGGTGAAATCGGTGTTTATTTTGCACCGGGACGTGTGAACATGATCGGTGAGCATACCGATTACAACGGAGGACACGTTTTCCCTTGTGCACTCACTATTGGTACATATGGTGTGGCAAGAAAAAGAGATGATAAGAAACTTCGTTTCTATTCCATGAATTTTGAGCAGCTCGGTGTGATTGAGTCCTCAGTAGAAGGATTAAAGCCGGAAAAAGAAGCTGACTGGACGAACTATCCAAAGGGAGTTATGTGGGCGTTTGGCGAGAAGGGAATGAAAGTAGAGCAGGGCATGGATCTTGTTTTATTTGGCAATATTCCAAACGGCTCCGGACTTTCTTCTTCTGCATCAGTTGAAGTTCTGACCGGATATATTTTAAAAGATATGTTTGGATTTGACGTAACAAATCAGGATCTTGCGCTGATCGGACAGTTCTCTGAAAATAAATTCAACGGCGTAAACTGTGGTATCATGGATCAGTTTGCGATTGCAATGGGAAAAGCAGGTCATGCGATTTTCCTTGACACAGCAACTTTAAAATATGAGTATGCACCGATCAAACTGGAAAATGCAAAGATCGTGATCTCCTGCAGCAACAAAAAACGTGGGCTTGGAGATTCCAAATACAATGAGAGAAGAAGTGAGTGCGAGACTGCACTGGCAGAACTCCAGAAAGTTGTTAAAATTGATTCCCTTGGTGAACTCACGGAGGAACAGTTTGAACAGTACAAAGATGCGATCAAAGATCCTGTCAGGGTAAAACGTGCAAAACATGCGGTTTATGAGAATCAAAGAACCATCAAGGCAGTGGAAGCATTAAAGAATAACGATGTTGCTCTGTTTGGTGAGTTAATGAACGCCTCCCATGTTTCACTTCGTGATGATTACGAAGTAACCGGTATCGAGCTTGACACATTGGTGGAAGAGGCATGGAAAGTAGACGGAGTGATTGGTTCCCGCATGACAGGTGCAGGATTCGGTGGATGTACCGTCAGCATCGTAAAAGATGAGGCAGTGGATTCCTTTATTGAAAAAGTAGGTGCTGCTTACAAAGATAAAATCGGTTACGCTGCTGATTTCTATGTAGTTGAGATCGGTGACGGTCCAGTAAAATTGGATTAATAATTCTTAAATAAAGAGGATAACACAATGATTCAGGAAAGAATTTTAGAATTGACAGAATATGGCCTTGTGACCGGGCTGGTAGAGCCGGAAGACAGGAGATTTACCATTAACCGCCTGTTAGAACTTTTTCATCTGGATGAATTAGAAGATGAAGTGGCAGCAGCCTATGCAAAGAGAACTCCGATGACGCAGGAGAGTGCAGAGGCAGCATTGGAAGGCATCTTAAATGAGATGCTCGATTATGCGGCAGAAGATGGACTGATGCCGGAGGATACGATCACATACAGGGATCTGTTCGATACAAAGATCATGAGTATGCTTGTGCCGAGACCAAGCGAAGTGATCAAAAAATTCCAGGCACTCTATCAGATCAGTCCAAAGGAAGCAACCGATTATTTTTACAAGTTAAGCAGAGATACAAACTACATTCGTAGATACCGTATCAAAAAAGACCAGAAATGGACTGCAGATACCGAGTTTGGAACATTGGATATCACCATCAATCTCTCCAAACCGGAAAAAGATCCGAAGGCGATCGCAGCAGCCAAGCTTGCAAAACAGAGCGGTTATCCAAAATGCCTTCTGTGCAAAGAAAACGAGGGATATGCAGGACGTGTGAACCATCCGGCAAGACAGAACCACAGGATCATTCCGGTAACGATCAACCACAGTGACTGGTTTTTCCAGTATTCACCATATGTTTACTACAATGAGCACTGTATCGTTTTTAACGCAGAGCATACACCGATGAAAATCGAGAAAGCAACCTTTGGAAAACTGTTGGATTTTGTAGAGCAGTTCCCACATTACTTTGTCGGATCGAATGCTGACCTTCCGATCGTTGGTGGATCTATTTTGAGCCACGATCATTTTCAGGGTGGACATTATGAGTTCGCTATGGCAAAAGCACCGGTGGAAAAAGAGCTGGTCTTCAAGGGATTTGAGGATGTGAAAGCCGGAATCGTAAAATGGCCAATGTCCGTGATCCGTATCAGCGCACCACAAAAAGAGCGCCTGATCGAGCTCGCAGATAAGATTTTACTTGCATGGAGAGGTTATACGGATGAAGATGCATTTATTTTTGCAGAGACAGAGGGCGAACCACATAACACGATCACTCCTATCGCAAGAAAACGCGGCAATGATTATGAGTTAGATCTTGTACTCCGCAATAATATCACGACAGAGGAGCATCCGCTGGGTGTTTACCATCCACATGCAAAACTTCATCATATCAAAAAAGAAAACATTGGTCTGATCGAGGTTATGGGACTTGCAGTGCTTCCAGCCAGATTAAAAGATGAGATGGCAGCATTAGAACAGGCAATCTTAGACGGCGCAGAAATCCGTGAGGATGAAGTGCTTGCAAAACATGCAGACTGGGTGGAGGAATTTCTGCCTAAGTATGGATTTACAGCAGGAAGTGGTCTGGAAGGTGAGATTACACCGGAAAAATTACATGAGATCATTCAGACAGAAATCGGTCTTGTGTTCAAAGAAGTTTTATTGGACGCAGGTGTTTACAAATGCACAGAGGAAGGCAGAAAAGCGTTCCAGAAGTTCGTAGATACCGTCAATGCATAAAAATACAGGGGAGTATTTTTAATAAACAAAAACTGTCCGGGGCAGTATCCGTAAGGAAAATGTCCTGTGGCAGTTTTCTTTTTTTATCTATTTACTTTCATACAGTATTGTTGTAAAGTAATAATTGTTCCGTAGATCTGTACATATATGGTGCAGACAGCAGGAAAAACATTCGAGAGTAAGAAAACAGTGAGGAAGAGAATATGATTTCACAGAAAATACAGAAGGCATTGCAGGGAAGTTCTGCAATCCGTGCAATGTTTGTAGAGGGAAATGAACTTGCCGCCAGGGTGGGAAGAGAGAACGTGTATGATTTTTCATTGGGGAATCCTGCAACACCGGCTCCGGCAGCATTGAACGAGGCAATTAAGCAACTGGTGGATGAGACCGATCCGCTGGTTTTACATGGATATATGGACAACGCCGGTTACCCGGATGTCCGTCAGGCGGTTGCAGAGAACTTAAACAAGCGTTTTGGAACTGCATTTACTTCCCGTAATATTGTGATGACAGTGGGAGCAGCGGGAGGATTGAACATTATTTTTAAAACAATCTTAGATCCGGGTGACGAGGTGATCGTGTTTGCCCCATATTTCGGAGAGTACAAGAGTTATGCAGCCAATTTTGATGCGGAAGTCGTGGAAGTGGCACCGGATTTTGAAACATTCCAGCCAGATCTGATGGCATTTGAAAAAGCGATCAATGAAAAGACCAAGGCAGTGATCGTGAACACACCAAACAATCCGACAGGTGTGATCTATCATGAAGAAACCATGAAAAAGATGGCTGAGATTCTGGAAAAGAAGGAAAAAGAGATTGGACACGAAATTTATCTGATTTCCGATGAGCCTTACCGTGAACTTGTCTACGATGGAAATCAAGAGGATTTCCTGACGAAATACTATAGGAATACAATTGTAGGTTATTCCTTCAGCAAATCCCTTTCCCTTCCGGGTGAGCGTATTGGATATGTGGTTGTTCCGGATGAGGTGGAAAATGCAGATCAGGTCATTGACGGCATTGTTGTATCCAACCGTACCCTTGGTTTTGTAAATGCACCGTCTCTGCTTCAGAAAGCGGTAGCAAAATGTCTGGATGAGAAAACCAATCTGGCATTTTATGATGAAAACAGAAAGATGTTATACGAAGGACTGCAAAAGCTAGGTTTTCACTGCATCAAACCGGAAGGCGCTTTTTATATGTGGGTAAAATCTCCGGATGCAGACGAAGAAAAATTTGTTGCAGCAGGTAAAAAATACAATATCATCATGGTAAAGGGCAGCGCATTCGGATGTGCAGGCTATGTCCGTCTTGCTTACTGTGTTTCCCATGAGACGGTGAAAAATGCCCTGACTGCGTTTGAAAAACTGGCAGAAGATTACGGATTGTATACAGAATAAAATGAGCAGATTGTAATGAATTTGTGAAATGTATCAGGAAAATCGAGAGAGTGGAGAGAGTAAAATTTATGAGTAACTGGGAAGAATATGTAAGGACAGTGGAACCGTATGTTCCGGGAGAGCAGCCAAACCAGCCGGACATGATCAAATTGAATACCAACGAAAACCCATATCCGCCTGCACCGGGCGTAGTAGAGGCTTTGAAGAACTTTGATACGGACAAATTGAGACTTTATCCGGAACCGACCTGTAAAGTGTTAGTCGATGCGATCGCAGATTATTATGGAATCAGGAGCAGTCAGGTGTTTACCGGTGTCGGTTCGGATGATGTGCTTGCCATGATATTTATGACATTTTTTAACAGCAAAAAGCCGATCCTGTTTCCGGATATCACCTATTCTTTTTATGATGTGTGGGCAAATATGCTTCGGATTCCGTATGAGACAAAAGCGTTGGATGATGATTTCCAGATCAAAAAAGAGGACTATTATGGGGAAAACGGTGGCGTGGTGTTCCCAAATCCGAATGCACCGACCGGAATTCTTATGCCGCTTTCAGAGATCGAGGATATCATTGCACACAACCGCGATGTAATCGTAGTTGTGGATGAGGCATACATTGATTTTGGCGGGGAGTCTGCGCTGCCTCTGATCGAAAAATATGACAATCTTCTCGTGGTACAGACCTTTTCAAAATCGCGTTCCCTGGCAGGTATGCGGCTTGGGTTTGCGATGGGAAATGAAAAGCTGATTCGGTATATCAATGATGTGAAATATTCTTTCAATTCCTACACGCTCAATCAGACAGCGCTTGTACTTGGTGTGCAGGCGATCAGGGACAGGGAGTATTTTGAGGAAACCTGTGCGAAAGTCATCGCTACAAGGGAATGGACGAAGTGCGAACTGAAAAAGCTTGGATTTTCCTTTGGGGATTCCATGAGCAACTTTATTTTTGCAACACATGAAAGAGTTCCTGCAAAAGAAATATTTGAAGTACTCCGGGAGCATAACATTTTCGTGCGCTATTTTTCCAAGCCGAGAATTAGCAATTATCTGCGTATCAGCATCGGAACCCAGCAGGAGATGGAGCGTCTGACCGCTTTTCTGGCTGTTTTTCTGGGAGAATAACAGGATGCCGTCAGGTATAAATTAAAGTTATAGTTAATATGAAAATAAGTGTTGCTTTTTCGACTGGATTCGACTATTATAGAATTTGCATCTGTAACACTTTAGTGTGTAAAACAGATATTTACTTTAAAACTTTACTATGATAAAATGTGCGTAGATTGGAAGTTTCTGATTATAGTAAAAGATGATATCATTTTGATTTATGAGAAGGAGAAGGTAAAATGAGCAAGAAACTAAGGACCGAGGCAGTAGACCATCTTTTTGATGCGATTTTAAGCCTGGAAAACAGAGAAGAATGTTATACTTTTTTTGAAGATGTCTGCACTGTGAATGAACTGCTTTCCTTATCACAGCGATTTGAGGTTGCCAAGATGCTGCGCGACCAGAAAACATATCTTGATATTGCAGAGAAAACAGGTGCTTCCACAGCGACCATCAGCCGTGTAAACCGTTCTTTGAATTATGGGAATGACGGATATGACATGGTATTTGCCAGAATGGCTGCATCAGAGACAAACGAAGCGTAAAACAGAATAGAAAAACCCGGAAAAAAAGAAAAACCCGGAGCTGCACGGATCATGTCTGGTATAGACAGTGTTCCATTCAGCACCGGGTTTTATTTTTCTTTTTTGGAAGGATCTTTTTCTTCGTGCAGCATCTGATCGACAATGCGCTCGATAATTGTTTTTTTCAGGTAGACATCATAGCTTAACATGCAGATAAAACTGAATGTCCGTAAAAGCTCTGCATCCTCACCTTCCATGCCCTCAAAAGTTTTCATGGAGGTGTTAAACTTCTTTGCAAGGTCTTTCATGATATTTAAGGTTTCCTGATGCTCCAGACCGAACACTTCTTTATAGATATCCTCAAGACTCATCTCGGAGCTGCCTTTTCCAAAATATCTGTCCGTGATCGGATTTAAGATACTCTGGATGTCACTGATGCTTAAGATACTTTTAAAATAGTAGATAAAGATCAAAGTCAGCACATGTTCTTTGGAATATTTTTTCTTTTCAGGTGGAGGAAGAAGATCGTTTTTTGCATAATTGTTGATCATGGTCTTAGTCAGGATCTTATCGTCCTCATGCCGCTTGGATGTGGCAAGCTGGGAATCCATAAATGTTGTCACCTGATCCATGTAAAGATCGATATTCGGGATATCTTCCGGTTTTACATAGTCGATTTTGTTAAATTCATCTAATATATCACTTAAAAATTGTTTTGTATTCATTTTTTTACCTGCTTTTACTCTTACTAGTTCAATCGTATTCTCTACATCAGATTATATAGTATTGAAAACTAGATGACAAGATACAATTGAATTTAATTGTATGAATTTGAATGTGGACGGTCGTAGATTTTTTCTGACGCAAAGGTAAAAAAAGAGACGGGTGTATTTGACAAAAATATATGTTTGTCATATAATGCACTTAACAAGAAAGCCGATAGATAGGTGTGAGCTATCTACTCCGGCGAAAAATCAATGTTAAAATAACCGTCAACTTTTCTCAGGAGCTGGACGGTTATTTTTTATTGTTAAAAAAAGAAAATATGTTCGATTTTACTGTTCATAAGCAGGGATAATGTGTTACAATAGATGGGAATATGATATTGTAATAAAAAAGGGATTGAATATTACAAACAACAACGGAAATGGAGATTTCTATGAGTATTTATGATACATTGAACGAACAGCAGAGAGAAGCGGTATTTCACACGGAGGGACCGGTTTTGATCTTGGCGGGTGCAGGTTCCGGAAAAACGAGGGTTCTGACACATCGAACCGCTTATCTGATCGAAGAAAAGGGCGTGAATCCATACAATATTATGGCGATCACCTTTACGAACAAAGCAGCAGGTGAGATGCGTGAGAGGATCGACCAGCTTGTGGGATATGGCTCTGAGAGCATCTGGGTATCAACGTTCCATTCTACCTGTGTGCGCATTTTAAGACGCCATATTGACCGTATCGGGTTTGATACTAATTTCACAATTTATGATTCCGATGACCAGAAAACACTGATGAAGGATATCTGTAAGCGTCTGAATGTGGATACCAAGATTTACAAAGAGCGGAGTCTGCTTGCTGCGATTTCCAAGGCAAAAGATGAACTGGTAGATCCACAGGAATTTTCTCTCCGGGCGGTCGCTTCCGGGGATTTTGCGAAACGGAAACAGGCAGAGATCTACAGAGAGTATCAGGATGCACTGCGGCGGAATAATGCACTTGATTTTGATGATCTGATCGTAAAGACGGTTGAATTGTTTAAAACGGATGCCCAGGTGTTAGACTACTATCAGGAACGTTTTCGCTATATTATGGTGGACGAGTATCAGGATACGAATACGGCACAGTTTGAACTGATCAGTATTCTTGCAAGAAAGTATAAGAACCTGTGTGTCGTTGGTGATGATGACCAGTCTATCTATAAGTTCCGCGGTGCGAATATTTATAATATCCTGAACTTTGAAAAACATTTTCCGGAGGCAGTGACGATAAAACTGGAACAGAATTACCGTTCTACGCAGAATATTTTAAATGCTGCAAACGGAGTGATCTCCAACAATATGGGACGAAAAAGAAAGACACTCTGGACAGACAATGAAGAGGGGAAAAAGATCGGTTTCAAGCAGTTTGAGACAGGCTATGAAGAGGCAGAGTATGTCGCAAAGGACATCAATGCCTGCGTGAAGGACGGCAGATATCATTACGGTGACTGCGCTGTTCTCTACCGCACAAACGCACAGTCCCGTCTTTTTGAGGAAAAATTTATCGTATCCAATATTCCATATAAGATTGTCGGCGGCGTGAACTTCTATGCAAGAAAAGAGATCAAAGACCTGCTTGCCTATTTGAAAACGATCGATAATGCAAGAGATGATCTTGCTGTCCGCAGGATCATCAACGTGCCAAAACGTGGAATCGGTGCAACAACCTTAAACCGTGTGGCAGATTATGCGGCTGCGGCAGACATCAGTTTTTATAATGCATTGAAAATGGCAGAAGATATTCCGACACTCGGCAAGAGTGCTGCAAAGATCAAGCCATTTGTGAATTTTATTCAGGTGATGCGCAGTAAAGTAGAGATTATCAGCGTTTCTGAACTTTTGCAGGAGATTATAGACGAAACTGGATATGTGAAAGAATTGGAAGCGGAAGATACCGAGGAGGCAAAGGCGCGTATTGAGAATATCGATGAGCTGATCAGCAAAGTGGTTGCTTACGAGGAAGGCGAGGAACATCCGACACTCAGTGGTTTTTTAGAGGAAGTGGCACTGGTTGCAGACATCGACAGTCTCGATGAGGGCAGTGATTATGTTGTTTTAATGACATTACATAGTGCAAAAGGTCTGGAGTTCCCGAAAGTTTACCTTGCCGGAATGGAGGATGGATTGTTCCCAAGTTATATGTCCATCACTTCGGACAGTTCTTCTGAGGATCTAGAAGAGGAGCGACGCCTGGCTTATGTGGGGATCACGAGAGCCAAAGAAGAACTTACAATTACCTGTGCAAGACAACGTATGATTCGTGGCGAAACGCAATATAATAAAGTATCGCGGTTTGTTCGGGAGATTCCGTCTGAACTGTTGGACAGTGAACTGAGAAAGCCGGCATCTGCAAGAGAATCTTCTTTTGGAAAAGAGAGCAGTTTCCCATCTTTTTTACAGAACCAGACAACAGCAAGACCGAAAAGAACAACACTGCGCCAGCAGCCTTCCGGACAGAGTATGCAGGCAAAGGCACTTGTCACAAAGGGTGTTGTAAAGTCAGAGCTTGACTATGGTGTCGGGGACACCGTATCGCATATCAAGTTTGGCAGAGGAGTTGTGAAAAACATCATGGATGGCGGAAGAGATTACGAGGTGACCGTGGATTTCGAAGGATATGGTGTGAAAAAAATGTTTGCATCTTTTGCAAAATTAAAGCGTATCTGATTCTGTCTGGGAGCATGGAAGTCTGCGTATCCGAAACTCTAAAAAAAATATAAAATTTTTGAAAAATGCAAATTTTTTATATTCGAAAAGTAAAGGATATGGTATAATGGACGTAAGCAATGAGCGGTGCACATAGATTTTTCTGGTGTGTATTGCGTTTAGGTTTTGCATATCCTATAAAAGTATAAATAAGAGAAGGAGCGGAACACTATGAACAAGGTGGAAGATTTCATCAATGCGACAAAGTTAAACGACTTACTCAATAAGAAAGAGGATCTGATCAATATGACAAAGTTGAATGAATTATTAAACAAAAAAGAAGCAGAAGAAAAGAAAACATCAAAGGTTGTATGGATTTTTGCAATCATCGGTATTATTGCAGCAGTTGCAGCAGCAGTATATGGCGTATATCGTTTCTTTACACCAGATTATCTGGAAGATTTTGAAGACGATTTTGAAGACGATTTTGAAGATGATTATGATGACGATTTCTTCGAAGATGAAGAGGACGAAGAAGAGCCGGCAAAACCAGCAGAGAAAAAAGAAGAAGAATAAAAATAATCTGGAGGGCTGCGGATGCAGCCCTTTTTTCTTGTGTAACAGATAAAAGAAATAGAAAACTGTGAAGTTAATAAAATGTCAATGGAATCATGGACAATTTTATAGTTGATGAAATAAAAATGCGAGGAATTTATGAAAAAAGGACAAATCATAGAAGGCGTGATCGAGCGCGTAGACTTTCCAAATAAGGGAATTATCAGAACAGAGGATGGCAGACAGGTTATTGTAAAAAATACGATACCGGGACAGAAAGTGTCTGCTTCCATCAATAAAATCCGCAAGGGAAAAGCAGAGGGCAGACTTTTAGAGGTATTGGAAAAGTCACCGCTGGAAGGGGACAAAACAGGATGTGTCCATGCCGGGGAATGTGGAGGATGTACTTATCAGACACTTCCATACGACAGGCAGCTTGAGATGAAAGCAGAACAGGTAAAAAAATTAATGGATGATGTGATCGATCAGGAAAACCGGAATTACCAGTTTCTGGGAATCAAGGAAAGTCCAAGGCAGACCGGATACCGCAATAAAATGGAATTTTCCTTTGGGGATGAATTTAAGGATGGACCGTTAGCACTTGGCATGCATAAGCGTGGAAGCTTTTATGATATTGTGACGGTGGAAAACTGCCAGATCGTGGATGAGGATTTCAGAAAGATCCTGTCTGTCACACTTGCTTATTTTCGTGAAAAAAATATCACCTATTACCATAAACTGCGTCACACCGGATATTTAAGACATCTGCTTGTCCGTAAGGCAGTCAAAACAGGGGAAATATTAGTAGATCTGGTGACTACAACGCAGACGGATTTTCCGGGGATTGCCGGAGCACAGATGGATGAAGTTGAAAGTACGTTGAACAATGCACAGGAAAACGCATTTGCAGGAACGGAAGAGGAATTATTAGAGGGCTGGAAAGCTGCTCTTCTTGCAGCAGATTACAAAGGTATCATGACAGGTATTCTGCATACGAGAAATGACAATGTGGCAGATACCGTGACGAATGAAGGCACGGATGTTTTATATGGACAGGATTTCTTTTACGAGGAATTGTTAGGGCTTCGCTTTAAGATTACACCATTTTCCTTTTTTCAGACAAATTCCCTGGGCGCAGAGGTGCTATATCAGACTGCCAGAGAGTTTATCGGAGATGCACTTCCAAGCGGAACAGACGCAGATATTGCGGAGCATGGTAAAATTGTATTCGATCTGTATTCCGGAACCGGAACGATCGCACAGATGCTTTCTCCGGTAGCTAAAAAAGTGATCGGTGTGGAGATCATTGAGGAAGCAGTGGAAGCAGCCAAAGAGAATGCACAGTTAAATGGTTTACATAACTGCGAGTTTATCGCAGGGGATGTGCTCAAAGTCATTGACAGCATTGAAGAAAAGCCGGATTATATTGTACTTGATCCACCAAGGGACGGAATCAATCCAAAAGCTTTGGAAAAAATCATCCGTTACAATGTGCCTCAGATGGTTTATATTTCCTGCAAGCCGACCAGTCTGGCAAGAGATCTGGAAGTTTTACAGGCGAGAGGATATGAAGTGAAGAAGGTCTGTTGTGTCGATATGTTTCCTTCGACGTTTCATGTGGAGACGGTAGTCTTACTTTCCAAGGGAATGGTCGACAGTAGAAAAGTGAAGGTTGACTTCTCTTTAGAGAATATGGATTTATCAGAGTTCAAGGGAAAAGCAACTTATGAGCAGATAAAGGCTTATGTGTTGGAACAGACTGGACTTAAGGTTTCTTCGCTGTATATTGCACAGACTAAGAAGAAATGCGGACTGGATGTGGGAGAGAATTTTAATCTGCCTAAGTCAGAGAATGCGAGACAGCCACAATGTACACCGGAGAAGGAAGAAGCGATTATGCAGGCGTTTAAGCATTTTGGAATTGTATAGATTGTGGATAAGTAGTATCGTTTGTCTTTCTTACTGCTAAGTAGCGAAAAAAGGACATTCCTGAACCGTAATTATTACGGGTCAAGGGATGTCTTTTTTGATTGTCTTGGAGTGTTCAAAGGACAAGGTAATGAAACTGAAAATTAAGACTTATATGAATAATATCTATCTTATCTAATCAGACGATATATTTATCAATAACATTGAATTTATTTAATACATATGGAAAAATATGCTAATTGCAGAGATGATTCTTGCGTTTATGAAGAAAATCGTTGAATAAATCTCGTTGAATGATATACTATAATATGGATCACGTTTTTGAAAATCGCGAGGTGATTATCGTGGAAGTTAGCTATAAAAAATTATGGAAAATATTGATTGACAAAGACATGAAGAAGAAAGATTTACAAGCATCTGCTGGAATCAGTTGGGCTTCGGTAACCAAACTTTCTAAGGGAGAAAGGGTAAGTATGGAGGTACTAATGAAAATATGCAAAACTTTAAATTGCGATATAGGAGATATAGTGGAACTAATTCCTACAGATGAAAATGAAATTGGCTGAGGAGTGATATGATGTCTAGCAAGAAAAAGAGCGTGATTAGTCAGGCAAGTCCTCATACGATTAAAAAATTTGAATTGATTGAGGAATATATAAAATCATGGGCAGAAAAATTACTGTTGACTGGTTCTTGCAATGGTTTGATTTTTATTGATTGTATGTGTAATAGTGGTGTGTATATTAATGATGCTGGACAAGTAGTGAAGGGAACGGCAGTGCGTGTTTCAGAAGTGCTTTGGGAAATGGCTAGAACCTATACGGATAATAATATACATATTTATTTGAATGACAAAGACAAAGCACGGGTAGATGAATTGAAAAAGCATCTTCCACAAGATGAACGTAATTTTAAGATTGTCACATCTTGTAGCGATGCACACGAGTTACTTTTGACTATCGGCCCACAGTTGTATGGAACAGGGAAATTTCATTATTTTCTGCTTTATGATCCATATGATGCGACTATTGATTGGAAAGCACTTTTGCCGTTTTTCCGAAATTGGGGAGAGGTTATGATTAATCACATGGTTTCAGATCCGGTGCGGGCGATTACAAGTGCCAAGAAAAGGACAACAAAGGCAAAGTATGAGAACACATATCTGGAGGATTTTGAAAAACTGGTACCTTATGGAAGTGACAAGGTAGCATATGAGGCCAGAGTGGAGGAAATCATAAATTATCTAAAGGGAACTCGTAGATATTATGTATCGGCATTTCCCTTCTATAACACGCAGAATTCACTTGTGTACAATTTGATTCATTGTACGAGTGATAAGGAAGGATTTAAGCTTTACAAGAAGAGTGCTTGGAAGGTATTTGGTGCACAGTCCTCTACTAAGCATTCGGCTGAGAATAGGCAGTTATCGTTTGATTTTTTCGGAGAAATTACTGAAGAAGAGGATGAAAGCTGTTTACATGTTATCGATATCGCGAAATATCTTCAGCGCAGTTTTAGAGGTCGAAAACAGGTGTCTCTTGATGAGATGTGGGAACTTTTAGATAACCACCCGATTTTTCCTTCAGAGGGATTTCGTAATGAGATAAAGAGTGATCTTACGGATTTTTTTGACGCGAAGATCGAGCAGATTGTGAATTTTGAAACAGGAAAAAAGGAAACAGTGATCTCTTTCTCTTCATGAGATAGAGTTTCAGATATATGAGGTGATTGGAATATATGGCAATATTGCAGAAATTTGGTGGCAATTGGACTGAGGAGAAGCTGAATATCTTCACTAGCTATCTGGACGCATACATAATTGCACTGCAAAATCAAAAGTTCAAGAAGATTTATATAGATGCCTTTGCTGGAACCGGCGAGATTGAAACCAGCGACGGCGGGCAGTATCTTGTGGGCTCCGCCAAGCGTGCACTGGCGTCTGAGAAGAAGTTCGATCACTATTATTTTATAGAAGCGGACTCTCAGAAGGCGAGAGAACTTCAGGATATGATAAATGCCGAGTTCCCGCAGATGAGGCGAATTGTTACGATTGACTGTGGCGATGCGAATGATAAGCTTGCGGAGATTATTAGCAGTGTAGACTGGAGATATAACAGAGGATTGCTGTTCTTAGATCCATATGCGACGCAGGTAAATTGGACTACGCTTGAAAATGTAGCGCAGACGAAATCGATAGATGTATGGTACCTATTTCCGTTCTCTGCACTTGAGCGGATGCTACCGAAAAACGGAAAGTACGATAAGTGGGAAGAATGCATAGACCGCTTGCTTGGAGATTCTGGATGGCGGGAGGAATTTTACAAGAAAGATCCCCAAATGTCACTTTTTGATTTGTTCCCAGAAACGGGACAAAGCGATGGTGAAAGGATGATTAAGGATGCAAATCCGGATCACATAAGGGATTATATCCTTTCCAGACTAGAGACAATCTTTCCATGTGTGTCTAAATATGCACGTATTTTTAGGAACAGTAGAAGATCGCCGATGTTCCTATTCTGCTTTGCCATTTCGAATGAGAGTGAAGCAGCACAAAAACTTGCTTTGAAGATAGCAAATCATATATTAAAGAATAAATAGGCGAAGGACGGAAACAACTTGAAGACGATAAAACGAAAATCCATGCTTTATCAAACAGGAGTAGAGTATGGTGACTACACAATGAATCACGTGCAGGGGTGTGCACATGGGTGCAAATATCCATGTTATGCATTCCTGATGAAGAAGCGATTCGGGCAAATTAAGGATTACGAGAGCTGGCTTGAGCCAGTGCTTGTATCAAACACGCTTGAATTGCTGGATAAAGAGATACCGAGGCTCAGAGATAAGATTCAGTCTGTGCAGCTTTGCTTTACCACAGATCCGTTCATGGAAGGATACCCAGAGGTATCCCAGATGAGCATTGCGGCTATCCGAAAGCTGAACGAGGCTGGGATCAAATGTACTACGCTAACAAAGGGATTGTTACCTATAGAATTGGCGGAGCTTTCTCCGGAAAACGAATATGGGATTACACTGATCACTCTGGATGAAGCTTATCGGGAACAGATGGAACCGGGAGCCGTTCCCTGTGCAGAACGACTGGCAGCGTTGGGTGCACTTCACGATGCCGGTTGTAAGACGTGGGTAAGCATGGAACCGTATCCAACACCGAACATGGTTGTGCAGGATCTGCACGAACTACTTGAGGCGGTATCTTTTACAGATCGGATCATTTTCGGGAGAACGAACTATAGCAAGGTAGCAAATGCCTACGAAAGGCATAAGCATTTTTACAATGAGTGTGCGGCAGAGGTGGTTTCCTTCTGTCAGGAACACGGCATTGATTATCATATTAAGGAAAAAACAATAACGGAAGAATGAGGTGGTGTTATGGCTTTATTACAAGACCTGATCCAGCAGATTGACGATTCGGCACTCAAGGAAAGAATCTTGCATGAAACAAATAAATTACTGAAGCAAAAGAAGTTCGGATTGGTGTTTGAAGAACATCTGCCAGAATGCACGCCGCTTTATGATGTGCCGATTCGTGTTGGTTCTAAAGTTGCTCTGAAGACCGGGTATGTCAGCGACATTTATACGGTCATGAATATCGACGACGATGAGGTTCAGTGTGACCGTAGGGAAACACATGAGCAGAAAACTTTCAGGCTAGATGAACTGGTGACAGTGGCCGAATTTGGATAGGCAATTTATCCGACATTAAAGCCAATAGACACTGTTGAGAATGCTCCGGACAGTGACCTTTGGCATACGCTTATTGAGGCAGACAATTACCATGCACTTCAACTTCTGGAATATCTCTACGCAGAAAAGGTGGATTGTATATACATTGATCCACCGTATAATACCGGCGCAAAAGACTGGAAATACAATAATGACTATGTAGATGGATCTGACGCTTATCGCCATAGTAAATGGTTATCTATGATGGAAAAGCGCTTGAAAATTGCGAAGAAGTTGTTGAATCCTGATACAGGAGTTCTGATTGTTACAATCGACGAACATGAAATGCACCATTTAAGAGAATTGATAGATGAAGTATTTCCAGAAGCCTATGTTCAGATGGTTACATATGTTATCAATCCAAAAGGTGTTACGCAGGGTAGATTTTCAAGAGTAGAAGAATATGCGATTTACTGTTTTATGCCCAAAGCCATGGTTCCAAGAAGTAATGACAATCTTCTAAATGTTGTGGAAGATAAGAGAACGCTAAAACCAAGGTGGAAGGTGTTGCTCCGTTCTGGAACAAATTCAAGACGTGCAGATAGAAAGAACATGTTCTACCCAATTTATGTTGATCTTGAAAAAGGTAGAGTAGTTAAAGCTGGCGAATCGTTACCTTTTGAAGAAAATCCTGTTCTTAACGAAAAGGTTGGCGATTATTATACTGCTTGGCCGATAAGAACTGATGGGACATATGGAAACTGGGGCGTCGGCTACGAGACCCTTAATGAACTTATATCTGAAGGCTACGTTTCCCTTGGAGGATACGATAAAAAAAGAAATACTTATGCAATTACATATATAAGCAAACCCAATAGGGACAAAATTGCCAATGGTGAGATTGTGATTACAGGAAGAGACGAAACAACAGGGGTCGTTAATATTGAATTTGCCTCAAATAACAATAAGACAATTAAAACGATATGGCATAGGACACTGCATGACGCAGGAGCTTATGGAACTGATGTAGTTTCCTCAATAATTGGCAAGAAACGAACATTTAGCTTTCCAAAATCAATTTATTCAGAAAGAGATGCTATAGCTGCTATTGTTAGGGACAATAAAAAAGCGTTAATACTGGATTTCTTTGCCGGTAGTGGCACTACATTAAACGCAGTAAATCTGTTAAATACAGAAGACAATGGCTCAAGGCGTTGTATTTTAGTAACCAATAATGAAATTTCAGAGGAAGAATCAAAGGCTCTTTCATCTAATGGGTTCAATCCGGGTGATTCTGAATGGGAAAAATCAGGCATATGTCAATCAGTAACTTGGCCACGAACAAAGTATAGCATCTTAGGAAAACGTGACGATGGAACATTGATTGAAGGAAGATATTACATGTTGAGTACTGTTGAAAAGACAATGGATAGGAACTTTTACCAATTGGGATTCGCTGCTTCTCAGTTAAATAAAGACAAGAAAAAACAACTCCTGTCTATGCTTAGGGATAAAAATGGGAAAGCTCAGCTGCCACAGAAACTTGTCGACGATTCTGGTTATATTGTATCTGAAGATTATTCTGCAAGTATTTTATTTGATGTTTCCGACTTAGAAGAATGGTTAGAAGCTTTGCAAGACCAAGACCAGATTATCGATTTTTATATCGTAACAGATGATAAGAGAAAATTTGCACAAATAAAATTACAAGTTATAGATATTCTTGGAACATACTCAGTGAATGAGCCAGAAATTCGTTCAATGCTGGATGGCTTTAAGGCTAATTGTGAATACTTTAAACTTGCATTTCTTGACAAGACGTCTGTAGCACTTGGAAGGCAGTTCCGAGAGCTGCTTCCAGTGCTCTGGATGAAGGGAGGAGCCGTTGGTAAGTGCCCGGCTATTGAAAATGATGACCTTCCGAACATGCTGATTTTGCCGCAGAATAAGATGGCTATTTTGGTGGATGAGATATACTATTCCGAGTTCGATGTGGAATTAAGACGAAACCCGGAGATCCAGACAGTTTTCATTGTAACAGATTCTGAGTCAGCATATCGGTCGATGATTCGCACTTACGATGGCAAAGACTGCTATCAGCTTTACAGAGACTATCTGGATAATTTCAGAATCAATACGGGGAGGTAACCATGAGAGTAGAATTATTCCCTTTTCAGAAGAGAGCTCTTGCTGATATTCGCATGAAGACTGCGGAGGCAATGGGCAGTTATCATAGAACACATGCGCCGCAGGTGGTTTCTTTCACTGCACCAACCGGAGCCGGAAAGACCATCATCATGTCTGCGCTGATTGAGGCTGTTCTTTTCGGCGATGAACAGTATATGGAGCAACCGAATGCAATTATCGTCTGGCTTTCGGATTCGCCTCAGTTGAACGAGCAGTCGAAGCAGAAGATCGACTCCAAGGCTGATAAGATTAAGTTGCCGCAGTGTGTTACGATTTCTGAGGAATCCTTTGATAAAGAGGTATTTGAGGATGGTCATGTTTATTTCCTGAATACACAGAAATTATCGGTTACTTCTAAACTCACGAAAAATGGCGATGGGCGTACTTATACGATTTGGCAGACTCTTGCAAATACCGTTTGGGAGAAAAGCGACCGACTGTATTTTATCATTGACGAAGCACACCGTGGTATGCAAGGACGCGAAGCCAGCAGAGCAACAACTATAATGCAGAAATTTATTAAGGGGAGTGAAGATGATGGAATTCCTCCAATGCCGGTAGTTATCGGTATGTCTGCTACCACGCAGAGATTCAATGCATTGGTCGAGGGCACGTCCTCTACAATCCATAAATCAATAGTGACAACGGATGAAGTGCGTGCTTCTGGACTTTTAAAGGACAGGATTGTTATCACTTATCCGGAAGAAGGGGCGGTCAATAATGATATGGCTATTCTGCAAGCAGCTGCAGATGATTGGAAGGAAAAGTGGGAGCATTGGACGCAGTATTGCTTTGAGCAACACTATGCCTATGTAAATCCAATTTTAATCATTCAGGTTTTGAATGGAACGGGAGATGCTCTAACTGACACAAATCTAGATGACTGTATTGCAAAGATAGAGGAACGGACAGGATTCAAGCTAGAAAGCGGTCAAGTGGTTCATACCTTTGGTGGCACAACAGAAACACTGAACGTCAATGGGCTTGATGTGCGTTATGAGGAGCCTTCCAATATTGCTGAAGATAGAAACATTCGCGTAGTGTTCTTTAAAGAAAATCTTTCAACTGGCTGGGATTGCCCGCGAGCAGAAACAATGATGTCCTTTAAACACGCAAACGATGCTACATATATTGCACAGCTTCTTGGGAGAATGGTCAGAACCCCAATGCAGATGCATATTCAGGTGGACGATGTTTTGAACGATGTGCATCTCTATTTGCCGTACTTCAATGAAGATACAGTTAAGGATGTTGTAGAAGCCTTACAGAGTACGGAAGGTGGAGATATTCCGACTGATATTTATGGTGAATCCTTATCTGGAAAGAAATTTGAAACATTGACCGTTAGGCCACAGAAGAAAAAAGAAGTGCAGCAGACTCCGGGACAGATAACGTTGTTTGATGTATTTTCTGGTCAGACAATATCTGATCAGCAGTCTGATATAGTAACAACGAAGCCAACTGGTGATATCGTTCCTACGACGAATCCTCAAATTACTGGAGTGCAGGAACAACTTGCATATACATCGAGACAGAATCAGATACAACAGACCGCTGATGCAACAGCTCTTGTTCAGTCTGGATTGACTATGTCACAGACTGCTGACATAGAATCACCACTCAGAAGTAACATTGTGGAAAGTTCCAAAACGGATCAGCAGAATACCTCTGTAGCGGAAGATATGTTTAATCGTGAAGAGGTTATGAAATTTATAAACGATGCAGGACTTCTTTCTTATAACATCAGAGCACTTCGAATCAATGATTATCTGAAATCGTTGTATAGGATGGCACATTTACTTACGATGTCTAAATTACATCGTGAGGCAATTCGAGAAGTTCAGGATGAAATCGTTGAGATGATTCACAATTATGTGGAAGGCCTTAAGACAGAAGGGAAATATGATGACCTTGTTCAGCAGGTTAAACAGTTTAAGCTGGAGACTCAAATCTTTGATGCCTTTGGAGAGACTGTGGACAATTATTCGGTGCATAACTTGTTCACAACGACAGATTCTGATATAGAGAGACAATTTCGGATTGCTGATATAAAGCTCGGGCGAGAAGGCATCGGCATGGCTTATGGTAACAAGTATATGGATATGTCTGACACAACGACATTTAAAGTTGATGTTATTCTTTTTGTCGCAGACGAAGAGTGCATGAACCGTTTACATTCTTATGCAGAGACTCGCTTTCACGGCTTGAATGATGAATATCGCAGATATATTGCTACTATCGACTCTGAAAAAATTCGTAAAGATTACGACAGCATTGTTTCAGATGGTGATTCTGTTAGCAAACATAATTTCCGTTTGCCTGAGACTATTCAGGTGCCACATGAAGTGGGGGGAAGAGAATATAGAAATCATCTTTTCGTCAGCGACATAACCGGTGTAGCAACTATGAAATTAAATACTTGGGAAGCAGGAGTCATTGAAGAGGAAGAAAAACGAGAAGACTTTGTCTGTTGGATTCGGAATCCTTCCAGAGGCTCATGGGCACTTTGCATTCCTTATGAAATTGATGGTGAAATAAAGCCTACTTATCCTGATTTCATTATAGTAAGAAAAGATCGTGTCCTCGGATATGTTGTTGATATTCTTGAACCACATAATCCTGACTTTAAGGATAATCTCGGAAAAGCGAAGGGATTCGCAGAGTACGCGAGAAAGAATCCGGGTGTGGGAAGAATTCAGCTTATTCGTATGAGTAAAGATGCTGCTGGAAAACACAAGTTTAAGAGATTAGATATGTCTAAAACAGCTATTCGGGATAAAGTCTCTCATGCAATAAATACAGACGAACTCGATCACATATTTGACACAGATGGCGTTATCGAATAAGAAAAATTCAGTTATGATAAAAGAGCTGCAATTGTTGTTGTAGCTCATTCAAAATAGATGATTCAGTACTACCAGCGTGACTATGAGAGGATGTTGCAACAACTGATGGATTTCTGTGAAGAAGTAGTCATAGATAGCAAGCCACATTGGATATAATCAAATGTGGCTTGTTTTGAACTGAATGATTTACAATTTCGGATTTCTCCGTCTCAGCTTTCGATGCTCTTTTGCCGGCTTGGAACGGGAAAATATTTCTTTTAATGTTTGCTTTTCTTCTACAGAAAGCTGAGTGACTTTCATCTCCAGATTTTTGCAGAAAAGAAGTAAAAGCCCATTTATATAAGCATCATTTGATGACTCTGTATCGTCATCTGAGGTAGTAGGTATTTGAGATGCAAAGTCATCAATGATATTTTTGACCATGCTTTGATAGTCAATGTCGCTGGCGGTATTGCTATCTTTCATATGTGTACTTCTTAGGTCAGAGACAATCGGTTTCAAGTCTGATGACAGAATATTCATGTAATATTGTTCTGCTTCAATGTGTGAATTATCAAATACGCTTGCAAATGCATCAGTGGAATCGGCACCAAGCTCTGTTAATTTACATTTCATCACATCAAGAAAAGCATTCGCTATCTGAATTCCCTTATCGTTAAATCCATCAATATAGATTTCCAGGTCAGTCATGAATTTCCTAAAATTTTCATGTGTAAGTAATTCGGATAATAATCTTGGATTATATTTTTTATCAGTCAGTAATTGTATGGCATCGTCATTTAGGTGCAGATCAGATACTGACTGATTTTTATGTTTCCGCAATTCTGTCCGGCAAAGAAGGTAATCGGTGCTTATATTGTAAAAATCCGCAAGAGTTATAAGATTGCCGAGTGACATATCTATGTTTTCATCTTTTTCATAATGGCCAAGCGTGGAGCTAGGGATACCGGTAGCATCGGATAACTCCTGCAACGACATTCTTTTTTCTGAGACTCTTAAATCTTTCAGTCTTTCTGGTATGGTAAGTTTAGTATGCATAGTATCTTCCTCGTTTTTAAAGATACAGATAGATTACCATGATATTGCCATGAGATAAAGAGAAATTCTTTTCCTGTCTTGTCCCGGATGTTGGAAAAACTGATAAAAACAAAATTTTTCCAGCATCTTGGATATACCGAATCGACATAGAAAATCTGAGAAAATAATTTCATAAATCGGGAATGGAAGGAGTGAAGAATTTATGAAATGTTGGAAATACATCAGCATGACAAAGCTGATAGGCGTAGCTCCGTGAAAATTTATTTTCATGGTTTTAGGGGATTGGGGCATTTCCCCAACAAGCTAAAAATGCATTTTGTGTGCACAAATGCACTGCTTGCCAAGTAGCGAAATTAGGAATGAAAGAGAGGATAAAACAATGGGAAATGTAACTTTTGATTATAAGTTTTACAGGATACCTAAGAGATTTTTTAAGGAAGACATGTTCAGAGACATGACGAATGTGGCAAAAGTATTATATGGAATACTTCTGGATTGCAAGTGCCTTTCAGACTCCAATGGAGATGCATGGCGTGATGAATTTGGCATTACCTATATCATTTTCACAATCGAAGAAATTATGAATTTGATGAATCTGGGAAACAAGAAGGTCAATAAAATGCTGATAGAATTGGAACAGCATGGCTTGATCTACCGCAGACACCAGGGATTGGGAAAGCCGAATAAAATCTATGTCCATGATATTTTACAGCCGGAAACTTCCGAATGGACACCAGAAATTCAGTTAAAGAAATGGAGAAATAGGAAATGAAAATAAAGTATTATGAAGACGCAAAGGAAAATGCAGCATTTGAACGATGCACCGATGTTATCACTAATATGATTATGAAATATGGTCCAGTGTTAAAAAGAAAGTGGGCTGTAGAAGAATGGCTAAGAAGTATTCATGTAGAATGCTTTTGGAAAGAGCTTGTGGTAAATCAATATAGAAAATATGCAGAAAATATGAAGAAGTGGAAGTTTGTTATGAAAAAAAGTGCTGCATGACAATATCAGATTGACTTACATATAAATCCAATTTATAATAAAGTCAAAATGAAAATGACATAAACGGAGAGAATGAAAATGGAAAATATTGAAACACTGGAAGCAGCACTTAAGAGAATTGCAGAATTAGAAAGAGAGAATGAGAAGCTGCGTGAAGAACTGGAGTATTATAAAAACAGAAAAATGAGCGGACGCCAGAAGCACAATGCCAAGTGGATGGCAATCTACAATGATTTTGTTGCTGGTTATGAAAGTGGAATGACTATGGTAGAGATTGCAAATCGCAATAATGTCAGTGAGAGGACGATTTACAGGTATAAAGCGTATTATGACAAGATAAGGAGCACAAATGAGAATGCGATAGAGTAATTGAAAAAATTAATAGTAAAAAACATATTGCTGGCGTCAGCAATATGTTCATAAGAGGAGGAAATTTGAATGGAAAAGAGAATAATAGAATTGTACAGAAGAAAATTTGATGATATCCGACATGAAGAGGATGGCATTGAGTATTGGTATGCGCGAGAATTAATGACATTATTGGACTATGTTCAATGGAGAAATTTCGAAAATGTTGTAAAAAAGGGAATGCTTTCTTGTAAAAATAACGGAATTAGAGTGGAAGACCATTTTGCTGGCGTCAGCAAAATGGTCACATTGGGAAGTGGAGCCAATAGAGAAGTTGAGGATTATATGCTTACCCGTTATGCATGTTATCTTATTGCTGAAAATGGAGATCCACGAAAGGAGCAGATAGCTTTTGCACAAAGCTATTTTGCGGTTCAGACAAGAAAACAGGAATTGATTGAAGAAAGAATTTCTTATATCGAAAGAACAGAGGCAAGAGGAAAATTAAGGGAATCGGAAAAAA
>OGOL01000660.1_pt1 | contig 38062 bp, 24 predicted proteins | sample 1552641 | NCBI WGS metagenome assembly OGOL01 (sample SAMEA2580140, study PRJEB22360) | human gut metagenome | biome: human gut; feature: human-associated habitat; material: faeces | place: Denmark | collected 2008/2010 | reverse complement strand
CGCTTGGTGAGCGGCTGCCATGGATCGAGTTCCACCGGTTCGGATTCCAGCAGCGCGAGGGTGGCGTCGTCGAGGTATTCCCTGCGGATGATAATCTCGGTCACATAGCGGTCGAACCATGCGTCGGAGGCCACGTAGTAGCCGTCCTCGCCGTTGTCCTTGCCCCAGCTGTTCTCCACCTTCCAGCGGTTCGGCTTGCCTTGTTCATCAAGGTTTACGCCGGTAATGGTCATGGCATGGTTGCTCGGGCTGTCACCGTATTCGAGGCCGTGCGCCTTGTCGAAATCGAAATCGGTGCCGAACAGCTGGTCCACGCGCACGCTGTCGCAGTCGAAATAGCCGGCCGCGCGTAGCGAGAATTGGGTGCAGTCGCAGGCGAACCACATCGGATGGCCGGCGCTGATCTGGTCGACGGCGGCCTTCTTGAACACGTCGAGCGGCACGTTGATGAATTCCATATCCTCCGCTTCGGCGACGTTGGCGGTGTATCGGATGCGGTAGCGTTTGTTGAACGGACGGGATTTCATCGGCACGTTGCACAGCGTCACCAGATCATCGACGTCCACCGGCACGTATTTCCTGTAAAATTCCATCGGCGTGATGCCGGTCTCACGGATCTGCCTGCGCTCGTCCTTGCCGGTCTTTGGATTGTCGGACTTGCCTTCGTCGGCTTTCTTGTCGTTTTTCTTGTCATCGTCGCTCACGCGGGCCAGGAAGTCGAACCTCTCCGGCGGCTCACCAAGCGAGATGGCGCACATGCGGTACACGGTGGACATGTCGTCTTCCTTGACCGACCGCAACTCTTCAATCGAAGCTCCGGCGGCATGGCGTTCGCGCAAATCCGCCGCGAACTGACGCAGCCTGCTGTTGAGATACTGTTTGAATGCGTCGGAATCCTTGGAATTGGCGGATTCCGGATATGCGTTCTTCGGCACAAGACCGTACTTGTCAACAAGGGCGGCGAACATCTGCCATCAACCGCCATCGTCGGCCGGACCATAGTTGATCTCTTGGAACAGGCGGCTGTCGGTCGGCTCGTCGAGCGTGGAAAGCACGTTCTCAAGATATGCGTTGGATTTCTCCATCGCATCCCAGAAAAACAGGTAGGTTTCGGAGAATTCGAAATCGTCAAGTCCCCATTTGTGCATGAGCTCATAACGCAGGGTGTTGAGGGACGCGAACATCCAGCAGCGGCCCGATCTACGTTGGTTGGTGATGGAGCCCTGCTTCAGTTCTATGGAGAAGTCGCGCGGCAGCGAGCGCTGCCCCTTGTAATCAGTGGCAGCTTCGAGCACGCCCGCAGATACCGCCGCGTTGGCCGCCACGAGATTGGCGCGGTCTGCGTTGAAGTCCTTGGCGTATTGCATGAGACGTTCCGATTTGATTGCCTTGTTACTGTTTGTCATATCGCCGATATTCGCCGTATGCCTTGACAGAAAGGCACGTTTCAGTCCCCATTTCGTCCTGTCCCAATTCCATTTCGCTTATATGTGGCAGATTCAGCCACTTGCGGAAAACCATTTCGCTTATATGTGGCACTTTCTTCCACGCCAGCACCTCCATAATCTCGGGAAAATACCCCCTTGTACGGTTTTTCCCAAAAGCATCTGCCACATATAAGCGAAATGACATCAGGCGGAATGGGAAATCTGCCACATATAAGTGATTTGACTTCGATTTGCGGGTACGCTGATAGCGTGTGAGAGTTTGGAGATGAGGAGCATATCATGCGTCGTCACAATTCGATGATGTCCGTATTGTCCGGATTGCTGGCCGTGGGGTTGGTTGTCGGCTTATCGGTTGGATCCGCGTTGGCCGTGGAACCGACCGATAATACCGGTGCCGGCCAGAGCGCCACTCAAGCGTTGGATTCGTTGGAGGTCAAAGGCCGCGCCCCGAAGACGGGGTATAAGCGCACGCAATTCGGCAAGGCATGGGCCGATGTGGATCACAACGGTTGCGATACGCGCAACGACATCTTCAACCGTGATCTGACTGACGTGAAGCATAAGGTGCGTACGCACGATTGCGTGGTGGAATCCGGCCAACTGCATGATCCGTATACCGGCAAGGACATCGCGTTCAAGAAGGGATGGAAAACCTCCACAGCGGTACAGATCGACCATGTGGTGGCGTTGAGCGACGCATGGCAGAAGGGCGCGCAGAGACTCAGCCAGACGAAGCGTACCGAACTGGCGAATGATCCGTATAATCTGCTGGCGGTACAGGGAAAGGCCAACCAGAAGAAGTCGGATGGCGATGCGGCCACGTGGTTGCCGTCCAACAAAAGTTTCCGTTGCGAATATGTGGCACGTCAGATTGGTGTGAAGCACAAATATTCGCTGTGGATCACGCAGGCCGAGAAAGAGGCCATATCCAAGGTATTGTCCTCCTGCCCGACGCAGACCGTGCCCGATTACACGGGAGTCAAGGATTCTACAGTCGAGAAGACCACCGAATCCGAGCAGACAGAACAGACGCAGACCGAACAGCAGACCGAACAATCAGCTGAGCAGGCCCAGCAGAATCAGCAAACGACACAGGCACCTGCGCCCGAACCCGCTCCGGCTCCAGCTCCCGCGCCCCAGCCAGCGCCACAGCAGGATGTCTACTACCAGAACTGCACCGCGGCACGAGCCGCTGGCGCCGCGCCTATCTACCAGGGCCAGCCGGGCTACCGTTCACAACTGGATCGCGACCATGACGGAGTCGCCTGCGAATAAATCCAATACAGTGTCTCCACCTTCCGGTTGCGAGACGTATGGTGGTGAGACATAGGAAAAGCGCCAGGTTATTCATCTGGCGCTTTTCCTATGTCTCACATTTTCCGTATTTCCGCGGTGCAGACATGAGAACCGCTATAACCTGCGCAGCTGCGCGATATCATCGCGCAGCTGGTTGACGGTGTCCGTCAGTTCCCGCACGTTGTGGCGCAACTGTTCCGTTTCCGATTCCGCCTCATCCGCACGCTTGTCGGTCTCGTCACGAACACGGTCGACGATCCATGAAGCCAGCGTCGCGGTGACGATGCCAATCAGGGCAACGCCGGTTATCATCAGTCCGATGGCGATGCATCTTCCCTGCCATGTCACCGGGGACAAATCGCCATAGCCGACTGTGGTGACGGTCACGAACGACCACCATATCGCTTCACCGAAATCGGTGATGGAAGCGCCTGGAACCCCACGTTCCACATCCAATTCGGCAAGGGCGCCGATATACATCAGTAGTGTCACGCTGCAGCATGTGTACAGTGTGATGCGCCCACGCACCGCCATGCCACCGGTACGATTGAGCACGTTGAGCACTGCCACCAGACGCAGCAGTCTCAATGGCCTGAAGACGGGCAATGCGATGGACACCAGCATCAGCAGATTGTCTTTGAACCAGATTTTCTTGTCTTCCGCCAGCAGGATCGAAACGACGTAGTCGACGATGAACGCCATCCAGATGATGTTGATCACCATTTCACACAGCAGGATATGCGTCCTCGCCAGCACTTCCCACGAATACGCGAACAGGAACATCAATGCCAATGCCGTCATGAACCATTCCGTCGCACGACGCCATTTGTTCAATGTCATACCCTTTCCTTTCTTTCCGACTGCCATCGACTGCCATCATGCGGATCTCCCCGCACGCGTGGCCGTCAGCCTTTAAGAGGCATGCGATTGTCAAGCGACTGACCGTTGGCGTAGCAGCGGACATTGCCCAATGCGATGGAAATGATGCGGCGCTCGGTGATCTCAAGATGATTGCCTCCCGCCACATGTGGTGTGATGAGGCATTTCGGCTCGCGCCACAGCGGCGAGTCGGCCGGCAACGGCTCCGGTTCGGTCACGTCGAGCGCGGCGCCACGGATTCGTCCTTCCGCGAGCGCGTCGGCAAGTGCCTGGCTGTTGATGGCGTTGCCGCGGCCAGCGTTGATGATGATGGAGTCAGGTTTGAGAGATGCAATGCGTTCCGCATTGAGCAGGTGGCGTGTTGCCGGAGTGGATGGCACGCTCATGGCGATCACATCGGCGTATTGCAGCACGTCGTCGAGGGAATCGAAACCGATCATATGATCGACGCCCGGCGCTTCGACGGCTGGATTACGGCGAATACCGATGGTTGTCATTCCGACGTTTTTGCAGAGTCGTGCGAAGTGTGATCCGATGTCGCCGGTTCCGATGACAAGCGCCGTTTTTCCGTTGGGGCTGATGGCGCGGCCCGCGTCCTGCCACATGGCGTTCGGATTGCTTGCCGCGTAGATGTGCAGGTTCTTCATGATGGCCCACATCATGGCGAACATGTGTTCGGAGACGCTTTGTCCGTAGGCTCCGGTGGCATTGGTGAGCATGGATCCGGGCTGTAGAATGCCGGGTCGCTGGTATTTGTCGACGCCGGCACTCCAAGTTTGAAGCCATTCGAGTTTAGGGCATTGCGCGCATTCCTCGGGCGCGATGTTGCCGATGACCGCGGTGGCTTTGGCTTTGAGTTCCTCCGGTACTGCGGCGGTCCAGCTCATGCTTCCCCGTTGGGTCGAATCGCCGACGAATTTCTGTGGTATGTCTTTTGCGGCACGTATGAATTGTGCACGTTCGGATTCGGTCAACGGCAGGCAGTTGACGATCAGTTTGCGGTCGTTCCATATTCCCATGCGTTTTACCCTATGGCAATCGTCGGATATAGGGTTTCACGTTGGGTTTTGGGTCAGACGCCGAGTTCGTCGGTGTCAAGGATGATGGTGACCGGACCGTCGTTGGCGAGCCGCACGCGCATGTGGGAGCCGAATCGTCCTTCTTTTACTTCGAGTCCTTGTGCGCGCAGGGCGTCGTTGAATCCGTGCCATGCTTGTTCGGCGTGCGCGGGCGCTCCGGCTTTCACGAAGCTTGGGCGGTTGCCTTTGCGCACGTCCGCGTATAGCGTGAATTGGGAGATGGACAGCACACTGCCGTTCACGTCGTGGATGGAACGGTTCATTTTGCCGTTCTCGTCTTCGAAGACGCGCAGGTTGGCGATTTTGCGGGCGAGCCAGTCGATTTGTTTCGCTCCGTCCGTGTCTTCCACTCCGGCAAGCAGCACATAGCCGATGCCTATATGCTGTGGTTCGAATGTGGTGTCGACTTCTCCGCTTGTCTCGTCGACCACGTCGACGGATCCTTCACTGACCTTCTGCAATACGATGCGCATATTCCGTCCCGTTCTTTTCAGCCGGCGTAGTCGACGATGGCCTGCGTGACCTGTTTCAGGTAGTCGAGTGACGTCTGCCAATCGTCCGGCACTTCGATGGAATGATTGGCACCAGCATACGTGCGCACATGGTCGGTGAGCAGATGCGCTTTGGCGTCATCATAGTATGGGTCGGCGTCACCTGCGCAGATTAGCGGCATCGGGCTGCCGGCAGTTCCCGGCAGCGGCGCGGGAATGACCGATTTGTGCTTGTCGAATGGCGGCGGATTGAGTACCGGGGTGAGCAGCACCACGCGCAATCCTAGCTTTGCGGAATGCGGATATGAGAGTGTGGAAAGCGATTTGGTGACGACCAGCAACTGCGGCTCCTCACCCGATTCGGCAGCATGTTCAAGCGCCGCCTTGCGCCATTCGTCGACCACGCGTTCCATGCAGGCGATCATTTCCGGAAACTCGACGCTTTCCGTCAGTTTCAGATCGAGCCGGTCCACGAACCAGCCATTGGTGGCGAGCGCTTGCGCGGCCCAGTACAGCAGCGGTCGGTCTACGGTGTATCCAATGCCCGGCATGATGAGCACGTGCTTGCCGGTTTCGGTGTTCTTAACACGGTTCTTACCCCATGGCGTGACCGCCGGTGTGACGTTTTTCGTTGTTGGTTGCGTGCCGTTCTTGCCCATGCTGTGTTTGATTCGCCTTTTCGTGTGTTCCGTCCGTCTTGGCCGGTCGTTATGGCCGGCGTCGTTTCCCATATTGCATGCTAGGCGGCGCCGGCTACAATCGTTTCCGTCAGTTCACCACGCATTGGTTGTTGTGGATTTTCGTGGCCATGTCGTTCGTTTCGGCGTCGTAGATGTTCCAGTTAGGTTTTCTCATCCCATATTTCATGGCGGCCTCTTTTCGAGTGGTTACGTTCATTCTATAAAGCGTTCGGCATACGGCTTCCGAAACGGCCAAAACATCAGCCGAGCAGCTCATACACATTGCGCCTGGCGAGCAGCCCATCCGTCATCCACCGGTAGGATTCCGTCATGTCACCGGAGAAATCCACATTACGACGCACCCAAAGATGCCAGTTTTTCTTGTCGGATTCCGGCTCGTCCCACATCACCTCGCCCAGATTTGCCAGTATCCGTTCAACGGAATCCCTCATGGTGTAGAACTTCGCGTACTGGAACGTATCGGTGAAGTACGTCGACCGTAATATAGCCGCCACGGATATTCAGCGTCCCATCTGGGTTGCAGATTTCCGAACCCACGCCGAAACTTGTCCATGTGTCGCTGTTTGTCTTGCGGCCGGATGGATCGCCATACACGTCGACAAAATCAGCCCGTGTTGCGGCATATTCGCACAATCCATTCCAGAAGCTGCGCCGCAGCGAGATATTACTGCCGACTTACCGCAATTCGTCCAAGGTGTATGTGATCAAATAGATGGCTCGACGAGTAGAATAACCTCATTACGTAAATGCGAAGTACAAACTTGAAGGAACAGGGAATGAGCGAACATAATTTCGGAGATTACATTGTCTTCGTTGACGAAAGTGGCGACCAAAGTCTGAAATCAGTCAACGCCAATTACCCTGTATTCGTATTATCGTTCTGCATCTTCGAGAAAACGCATTATTACACGCATGTAGTACCGGAGATTCTACGTTTCAAGTTCGATTTCTTTGGCTCCGACATTCCCATCCTCCACGAACGCGAGATTCGCAAGCGTGAAGGTGACTTCAATATTCTTATGCGTGATGACATCCGCAGCGAATTCTTCGACAGACTCAATCAAATCATGGTCGAATCCGAATACACAGTAGTGTCTTCACTCATTGACAAACGGAAGTACTCACACTTTAACGCGCCAGACAATCCATACTCCATTGGCACGCAATTCGGCGTGGAGCGCGTATTTTATGAAATGCAGGAACGAGGTCAACGTGGACGGCGGATTCCTATCGTGTTTGAAAGCCGAGGGGGCAACGAAGACCGCACTCTTGAACGGGAATTCGAAAAAATGGTAAACCAATCCAGCATCGATGGACTGAAAGGAATGTTCGATTTCCATTGTGTTAGTAAGAAAGCGAACCTTCCCGGCCTGCAACTCGCTGATCTCGTAGCAAGACCAATAGGCGTACACTATCTTCACCCCGAACAACGCAACAGGGCATGGGAAATGCTCCTGCCCAAGATGCGCACGTCACGTGACGGGAAACTGGCAGGCTATGGGCTGAAAATCTATCCTCTGTTCGACCCAATAGAGTTTGGGCCCGAAATCCACGAGACCTCTGCCTATCTGTAATACCAGCAAACGAAAGGCCTTGGAATCTCTTCCAAGGCCTTCGCCGATCGGGCTCTCCCAATCCATAGAGGTTAGAATACAGCCTTGATTCCTAAAAGTCAAGATGCTGGCAAGTCTCCAAATCATTTCTCCGAGATTACTTGTATCACTCATAGAATATCTATCAACAATTAAGGAGTGAAACGAGTGGCAGAGGTAGTGCCCGAAAGGTTGTGCACTTTGGATCATGGCCATCCATGGCGCGATGATCAGTTCGCTGTTTGCAGGGTGTCATCAAGTCGAGACATGTCCACAGGTAGTGGCGTGTGCTCCATTCGTTGCCGGCACTGCACCTCGTCCCATGAGTATCTGCGCTGATACACCGGAACCACGAACCGAAGCGAACCGGTCAATAAGTCCAGCAGGATTTTCTTGCCAGCATCCATGGTGATTTCACTTCCTATCGCCTTTGAATAGCAGTTCAATTATTGTGCAGATAATAATTCTGCTACTTTCAATCAGCCTACCTCAGATGTTCTTTGTGCGTCTTTCTTCAAAACAATCACGCCATGTTCACAGCCAATATATTTATAACGAATTCCAGTGCATCCATGCGAATTAAAAATATAAAAATCAGCATCTATACAATCTGAAAAATCAATTACCCCAGATACAAAAACACTGAAATTATTCTCATCTGCTAGTGTCACATTTTCAACTTCATCGCTTATGCATACTATTTTTTGCTTAAATTCCCCATCAGAAAGGAAACATATATTTTTATATTCATCAACACAAGCATAATTTAAATATGCCCTCAATGATTCATTGCACTTAGGAGCACGTGCATGGTTTTCAAAAGAAATCCACCTATTGGAAATATTGCAATATTTTAATATTACCTCCTGAGCTGTCTCACTTTCAGAAATATAATTACATAATTGCGTTTTCCAAAAATCGTCTTGAGGCAATTGCTTCAACATTATTTCAAAATAATTTCCAACCTCTGTTTGTTTCGTACAAAATTTTTGTATATTCTTTTTTTGATTTAGAATAAATTCAATTGAACGGCAAGCATATCGAGATAAAAGGTCTAATTTTTCGCATGTAAGTTTGAACACTTCTCTCTGCCTCTCACTATCAAAGGCAGACTCATTGAAAATATAGCTTATGTTTAAATATTGATTAGTTATATCAATTGTTTCAACTTCAAGCCAATTAAAATTTTCTTTATCCAAATAAGGATTAAAAAAAGAAACAGGTTCGATCGATGAATCGTATACTTTCTTTTTGTGATTACAATTGTTACAACATGGAATTAAATTATATAATGTAATACTCAACAATGGGTGTACAGTTTTAGGCAAAAAGTGATCCAATGTATCTGGTTCATTTAAACCACAGTACGGACATATTGCAATGTTGCGATAATATCCGATGATTTTTTCTCGCCTCCTCTGATCATACAGATTGGTAATTTTTTTGATTTTACTCTCAACATTTATAATATTAACTATATATTTTTCCCAGTTCGTCTTTAAGAGTTCAACATTCCCATCAAGCATCCCCTTCGGTATCTTTTTTGAAAAAGTGCTTAATATTCCAGCAAAAGCTGAATAATTCTTCTTTAGGTAATCCTTACTATTAAGTTGACTTCCAAGCTTATCGGGGAAAACTTTCTCATCTACTTCATTTCTAATGTTTTTCATTTTTCTCACTTCCAATTTCTAACCATGCTTCATTTACAACGTATGGGAGCAAAGCTCCTGCTTCCATACCAAGCTTTCCTCCGAATTTTTTAGCGCAATATTCTGAAAGCTTCTCCTTAGAAATCGTCTCATCCACATTCTCACGGTTCTCGCGTTTTTTTCTTTCTTTAATCATTTCTTCTGGAATTTTCTTAATTGCATCTTTCAAAAAACTGAAGTAACCACTTTTGTCTGCATTCACACCAAATACTTCATTAAGAAGCACTCCAAGGTTTTCGCCAAACGTTTCGATACTGGGATGCGTCACATAACGAAGCCCTTCTCTAGATCGAAGTACATGCACACAATTTCGCGGAACTTCACGCAGAACAACAGGAGAATGAGTCGCTATAATAGCCATGGCTTTACGTTTAACGAGTAATTTTCGCAGTGTATACATAAATGCACTTAACAAAGGCGCATGCAGACTGTTTTCAGGCTCGTCAATAACATATAAGCCACGTTCCACAATATTAGTCATGCTGTAAAAGAGATATAAAGTTTTCAACTGACCAGAACTTAGTCCCTTTAGATTTTCTTCTTTAAACCATTTAGTAAATTCTTTTTCGTTCTTCTGATGAACATAATCATCCAAACTGGGAATAAAAGACTCACCTGTCATATCAAGAGAATATAAGAGCCATGAATAAAACCTAAAAATTTCTTTCGCACGTGTCCCCTCTTCTTGTTGTACACTAGACAGATTCGAAATAGTTTCAATAGAACGATTATTTTTGTCATCTTGCGAGGAAAGACCAAATTCAATAAACATATTGAAACAATCAATTTCTTTTCCCTCATCAACCTCAAATTCAAAAATACCGTTAGCAACAGTTGAGTCAGCAGGAACATAGGTAATATGACTAAAGGATAATTCAGTCCCTTTTCTGGAGAGCATTTCATCTTTATCAAAATTCAGTTCGCCCAGTTGTTCCTTTCGATCATTACCTATGATGGAAATAAATGGCTCTTTTTTAAAAAGATAAGATTTGATAATTTCATTTAAAAACCGTGTTTTACCTACACCATTTATTCCAATCAGAGCATGAATGTTCGAAGGAATAAAATTGTCAAGTTCAACATCACATTTCAATTCTTTTGACGAGTATCCGTCACTAGCATTTGTCCCTTCCGAATTAAAAAGATATGAAAAACCAATTATCTTGTAAGGCTCAATACTCCTAAAAACCCCACGGAAATCTCGCACAACGGTTGCCAGATCTTTAGCTCGAAGCAATGATACTCTGAAGACCAGTTCTTCTTTGCATAGTCTTTTACATCTATCTTTACATTCTTGCTCATTACCCTCATATGCAATATCCCTCAATTTCTGCAATACATCGGCTGCCTCATCAAGCTCCTTCAAATCTTCATAATATTCTTGATATAGGCCTAATGAAAAATAATCTTCGCTAAGTTCATTAAAAGATTTCGAAGGAAATTTTGTTCTTCCATCTTTTTGCCCTTTTTGAGCAATTTTTACTGAGCCAATCGAAGTCAACACTCCGTCATTGTCTACTCTATTAAGAACAAACAGAGTTTTATAACCGTAATCATCCCAGTTATCCTCTTCCAGATAAAAAACATTATATTTCGATTGTTTTGCTGCTTTCCTTGCTTCCTCTTCAGCTGTATAGAACCTAATTTCCTTATTCATAATCATTCGTCCCCTACTATTGATCTTTTCATCCAACCTGTGCCGAGACACCAGTCAGTAATACGCCCTTTTTTGCACGTGTCATGGCTACGTAAATGAGGCTTCGTTCCTCCCTGTAGATTTCGTTCAACGCAGCCGAATCGGCACCAGTAGATTGCAACGCGGGCTTCGGCGGGCATACACCATCATTCACGTCGACTACCACCACATAGTCGAATTCCAGTCCTTTGACTCTATGCATGGTGGCGATGCGGATTCCTTGCCTTTGCCTGTTTTCTGCATCCCTACCAAGCTGGTACACGCCATACGGCAAGCCATTATTCAGAGCTTCACGCCACTGGTCGATGCAGTAGCGACTCCTCGCCACCACGCACACATTACGCGGATCCACACGCTCACCGTCGGACTCATCGCCGGCCATATTTTCCGCCGTGCCGCACAATCCATAAATCCATTCCCTAACGGCATCCATCTCATCCGATTGGGATGTGAACCGCTGTGTTTCAGGAACAGGACCGCTCATTAGTGATCTGCTATCGCCGGTCGGGCTCTCTTCTCCGTCCAGGTCATCGAATGTCGTGGCCGGCGAAGCATCTTCGATACCACGAACAGCCGCGAACACTGAATCCGCGACATCGGCACCGGAACTACGGAAAATGGAGTCGGCGGCGCTACGAATCTGTTCGGTGGTGCGATAGTTGATCCGCAATTTGCGGGCACGCCCCTGGATTCGGATGCCGCATTTCGATAGCACCGCGGTATGCCCGTAGATGCGCTGCTGTGCATCGCCGACGATGAAGATATCATTGTCTCCCTCATCCACCAGAGCACGAATCACACGGTATGCCGGCGTGGAGAAGTCCTGCCCTTCATCGACCACCACATGCGCATATTTCCTTGGCATATCGCCCTGTGTGAGCAATGACACAACGTTCTGCATGGCCGTGTCCACATCGTACGCGTTGTTTGTCTGCATGATACGACGATACGTTTCCACAACCTGCCATACGGCCAGCTTCTGGGCTCGGTTCAATCTCGTACCGCGCCCCTTGCGCAGCACGCGCATGTAATCGGCAGCATTCCGCACCTGTTGCGGCACAATTACCTGGCTGAGCTCGCTTTTGAAGAAGGAAACCGTGAGTTTCGGATCGTTCACACCGATGGATGCGATAGCCTTACGCCACGCGTTGTCAAGATCGGTGCCATGATCGGGGCTGCCGTCATACCAAATCTCGCCAGAATAGCCATGCCCTGTCAGCAAATCCTTCACAAGCTTGTCGAGATTGACCACGTCGATGGTATTGAATTCATCCGCTGTGCAGATGAGTTTCAGGTTCGATGCAATGTCGGTGGCGAGGTTGCGCGAGTATGTGGTGAACAGCACTTTCTGGCGGCTGCCGTTTCTCAGCAGTCTCGCAGCAAGACGCTTTGCGCGGTGCATGGCCACTACGGTCTTTCCCGTACCGGCACCGCCGAGCAGTCGGAACGGACCGTGGTAGTCGTGTTCCACATAAAGCCGCTGCGACGGGTGCAGAAAAACGCGCCACTGTTCTAGCGGCGCATCCAGGATGCGTTTGAGGTCCGCCTCTCCTTGCACAACCACGAAAGACTGCTGTGATGCATAGCTTGATAGAGCGGCACGGAAGTCCCCCAGATCGGTCTCTTCGCCAGAATCGATGGACGAGGCGGGTATCTGCTGTTCCAGCCCCAGCCTGTCGCTGGTCTGGCCTTCAGTCTCATCAAGTAGACCGAAGACCTCGGACTTGGGAAGTCCTTCAGCGACGAAGGTGAGGTACGCGAAGGCATCCTTCGGGAGTTTGGATCCCCACCGTTCAAACGCTTCCCATGTTTTTCTCGTGCACATGACCGGCACGTACATGTCAGGCACACCGAACCGGCGCATGTCATTGTCCGTCAATGCCCGGTAAGTGTCGGGAAGCGGACCGGTATGAGGTTCAGAGGCTTGCCGTGGTGCCTGCTGCGGCGTCTTGGACGCCACGGCTGAAGTCGCACTAGCTGAAGCTGTTCCGTGATTCGTGCCGGCATGGTCTTCCGTGGGCTGGGGAACAGATTCCGACGCAGCGGAATCTGATTGGGGCGCGTTTGCGGCAACGCTCCCCCATCCAACTTTGTTTTGGGAATCCTCATGCATCGCTGCATCGATTTCCTCTTGAGGAGCCATATCGTACAGCTGGATGGCCCTCGTATTCGGGTTGACGCTGATTCGCTTTGTTTCCGCCCATTTGTAAGCGTCATCGTGGTCTCCAACGTACAGCAAAACGTACACGTTGCTGCTTTTCTGGAAAGCGATGATGGCGCGATATCGCTGGTCGATGCGCGCGGAATACAGTTTTTCGTCCGCCGCATTGGCGATTCGTTCCAGATTGATTCCGGATGATCGAGGATTCGCCTGGAATTTTGTCAGAAACGTCGTGGCATGTTTCTGCGCTTTCTTAGGCAGCTCGAGCAGGCTGCACATGAGATCGCTGCCGAGCGCGACCACGGGTTTGTTCATCGTACGTATATCTGCCATCAGCGTTCCATGCCTTCCGTCAGTGAAGCGAACACCTTGTCAAGGTCATCGTTGTTTTCCGTAATGATAGTCCAGCCGCGCTTGACGAATTCGTCGGCGTTCTCTCGGTCGGATTGCAAGTCGTAGGACGGGAAAAACACGATCTTCCCATCCTCCCATGCGAGCTCTGCCTGCGCAATGATTTCCTCGTTCTCGTCCAGCAGCTCATATCCGAGTGCATCCGGTGCCGGTATGTCAGACTCAATAAACCGTTTGACGGCCTCCTTGGTTTCATCCGCACAATACACGTAGGTCGGATCCGCCAGAATATCGTTCCATTCGGAATCATTGTCTTTCTGCAGATCAGGAGCGTTCCGCAGGCCGTTGCGAAGCGGCTCGTACATGGATTCGTCACGTAGCGCAGCATCACCAATAGCATGGAAGTATTCCGAGAATTGCATCACGTTCGCAAAATGCCAGAAGGCTGCCCACTGCGTTTTGAACGCCTCTGCCTCGTTCTCGTCCAAAGCATCCAACGGATTATAATCATCGTTCTTTGCTTTCGCGGCATCACGTTGAATGTCCGAGAACACCATGCCGACGTGGGGTTCGGTGGTCCGCATATCCTCTCCAATGCACAAACCGGATTGGAATTTCAGTCTCATGCAGTTCGAAGGATTCCAGGACGAGCAAATCATGAATGTCGATTCGTTCTCGCCGTGCAACGCTTCATTCCGATGCAGCATATCCACGGCCTGAGGTTCAACGTTCTTGTTTCGCGGATTCAGAGCATAGCTCATTGCCAGCGCTTGGATGGCGAATATCCGTTCGGCATCCGGTTCCGCGAGATAATATTCCAGCATGGCCATTGCCGAAACTTCGCTGGGGTTGAATTCGTCAGTCCTCTTGCCAATCGTGCTCTTGTAAGCCACCGGAGACGGCATGGACTTGGGTGTCAGCATCGGATCGGCGAGCTGCGCCACATCCTTGCCCTGCACATATCCGATCACATCGTCATAATCCAAGGACCATATGCGATAGCCTGCCTGACGAAGCGCTTCCCTCTTCAGGGAATCCTGGGCGACGATGCCTGCATGGTATTGCAGGCCATCGGTGAAGATGGCAACCGGCTTCCTTCCGTCATGCTCAACCACGTCACCAGATTCATCGATATTGCTGACCGTCAGCACGAAATCAGGCTTGCAGGGAATCGCGACCCCATCGACCGGCCCCAACGCGACTTGTGGCTCGACGCTCCACACGCTTCCGTTCACGGTGATGGAATATCCAGGTTTGCTATTGATGAATTCGTCCTTGACGATGGCACGACGTCCCTTGGCATCGTCGGATTCCGCGAAGGGATGGGCATGCATGCACCGGAGAGCTTCGATGAACTGCTGTTCGAGTCCACTGTCGAACAGTTTGTTCGTGTTGATCTTCGAAACGGTTGTCACACGACTGCGCTTGTTGGCCAGGTCGAGGATGCCCGTGAGCATCGCCAGCGCGGTCTTACGGGAAATAAGTTTCAGGTCCTGGCTTTGTCTGTATGCATACAGGCATCTGTAGCACCCGTCGCCGCCGTTCTTTGCACATTCGCAATGCTCCATGACTTCCTTTGCCCTGGAAAACACCTCGAACATCGTATCCGGATCGGACAGCTGCTTAAGATAGCCAGTTCCTCCGGGCACTGTGTCATACAGAGCAAGATAGGTTTTGCACAGTCCGGAGTTATCCGGCAACGGCTCGTTCATGAGTGTCGCCTGTAGATGTTCCACGTTGCCGAAGCGTTCACGCAGCCCAAGCATCACTGCGGCGGTCAACGACTCCGCAGCACCGTCCGCACCTTGGGCATCGGCAAGCCCTGGCACGAGCATACGCAGCACTTCCGATTTAACCTCACGGTATAGGAACAGGCACGTGCCATTCCGCTCCGATTGCTCCAACTGCTGTTCCTGCGCCTTCTTGCGTTCCGGACAGAAGTAGGCGTGCCGTGATTCGCGCTCGCCGAGCAACGCACCGCATTTCAGGCACACGTTGAAACCGTTACGTATCTCCTTGCTACCGGCGATTTCCACCGAGGCTCCCCTATCAGAAACCTGTCCGAAGTTGATTTCACGGACTGTGCCCTGCGGCGTGTAGTCGAATCCGAAGTTCGTGATTCCCTTGAACTGCCATCCCGATTGGATGTCTGCCGGATCAATGTCCACCATCGTATTCTTCAGGAACTGGGTCTTGGGTCTGCTGTCGGAGGTGTCCTCAATCAGGCTTTCGCTGTAGGTCTCATCGGATATGACGGTGTCGATGCGCAGCATCGGCCTTTTCTGGCCGTTATCGGCCCACTGCATTGACCCACAGGAGGGACAGCTGGCGAGGTTCTCGGTGCTGGAGGCGGGTTCCGCGTGCGAACAGTTCGGGCATAGGCGCCACATTGCCAGTTCGTCGTCGGCACCGCCTTTCGAACATAGCACGCGGCTGATTTTGTATTTGCGTCCGCCCGCGAAGAACGTGTTTCCCGGCGCCAGTTCCGTGATGGCCGTGGCCGCCGGGCGCACGAAGTCACGCGTGGCCTTCCCCCTGCGTTTCGTCTTGTCCTGCGCGGCAGGCTCGATTCCGTGTGCCGCATCGGACGGTTCCTTGTCCTCTTTGAGGATGGTGTGGAGGGTCACACCGGTTTCCGGGAACGCATAATTGGGCAGGATGCCTTCGTCGGAAAGGTAGTTGAACGTGTTGGTGTTGAGAATGCTTGTGACGATGCGGCCAAGATTGTGAATCTCATCTTCGCATTCGCGCTGCTGCTCTTCGAACGATGAGTCGGAGGGCTTCTTCTTGAGCTCGTCGAGCAGCTGCCTCGCAGCACTCTTCTGCGATTCCAGCGTTCTGACGGTATCGTTGGTTTTTTGGAACACATCGTAGACGCGTCTGGCCATGGTGCTGCCATCTTCCGTACCGCGTACGAATCCGTCGAGCTGCGTTCGGAGTTCCTCGGAGAATGAGAACATTCTTCCGAATCCGTCGAGCAGTTCGCCGGAATGTTGGCCTGTCCAGTTCAGGAAATTCACCGGGAACCCGCTGGAGCCGCTGCCGTTGACATTATCCAAACAGTTTTTCAATTTGTCGGGTACCACATCGGCCGGTTCGCTGCCGGCATCCAGCATGGCATGCACCCAACGATCCAATGCGTAGGCGGTGAGCTGACGCTCCAACACTGCGGTTGCGTCGAGGAAGATGTGCGGCGGGTTCACCGCGCCTCCAAGCATATCTTTCGGCCGCTGGTAGAAGTACGTGTCGTGTTCCTTGGTATTGGCCACCGCCAGCACCAAGGAGTTGCCGTCACGTCGCCCTGCACGACCGGCACGCTGGATGTACTGGGCTTGGGTAGGCGGAATTGACGAGAGAATCACTGTGGAGAGGTCTCCGATATCGATGCCCATCTCCAGGGTCGGCGTACAGGCTAGCACGTTCACGTCACCGGGCTTGCGGTTCTTGCGTTTGAATTCCTCTTCGACCTTGGCGCGGTCGTCGCCGTTGAGCAGTCCCGTGTGTTCGGCAGCGTGGATGCGATCGGTTGGCTCCCCGCGGTACAGCTTGCCGTAGTAGCGCAATTCCAGAGCTTCGGCTTCGGAAGTGCCGGCGACCAGTCTTCCCGGGCATTTGCGGATACGGCAACGTGCTCCGTTCCACGCGTCAAGGTTCTGCGTGGCGCACGAATAGCTCCGTCCACACGTGTCGCAGATCAGTTGCGTTACCTTGCCGCTGACCGTGCAGCCGGACTCGTTGAGCCCGTACACGGTGCGTTCCATTTTCATGCTTGGATAACGTTGCTGCGTGATGAATTCTGCTGCTATGCACTCTTCGAGCACGATTCCCAACAGCTCGTGGTGGATGTCGCCTTCAAGGGCGCCGTCGGTGAGGTACCGGTCGACGATCTGACGGTATGACGGCGAATTCAGGGTATTGAAAACGCCTTTGCGCACTGGCTCCTTGTCCGACAGGAAGTAGGGCATGCCATCCGCGTACATGCCGGGCATCCATTTGATGTTCGTGTTGGAGAGCAGGAACTTGTTGCCGTCGTTTTGCAGGAACTGGTCGTAGGTCACGTCGAAGAACGCGCCTTTCGTGCGCAGCTGGTCGAGGAACGCCATAATCAGTCGGAGCCAGTCAGTCTCCATGATGGAATTCTCGTGCAGTCCGATCTCGTTATGGCAACGTTCGGCAACGGTCTGTGCCACACGTTTCAGGAGATTCTGGTCGAATGCTATTGCGGCGCAGCCGGATTTCTCCAACGTGCGTCCGGTACGGGAGCGCATGCCGAATTCCAGCAGCGATTCCAGTCGGAGTCTGCGCTCGATCCAATCGAGCAGCTGACGGCGACCGGGCCCTGCGGGATTGCCTTGCAACACGGCTTCGTATTCGCGCATCCATGTCATGTTCGGCGCGATGAATCGCACGATGTATTCGTTGTCGTCCGGATAGCGGCGATGGTAGTAGTCGTTCTGGCTGTTGAGATATTCGGCGAGGAAGACGCCGTCCTTGTGTTCCTCGCGCATGTAGTCCATGGCGGAGTTGCGCAGGGCGAATCGCCAGGTGCGGGAGTTGAACACGCTGGCTCGATAGGATGCGTCCTGTACGCTGTCAGAGAACACGATGGCCTTGCTGTCGTCGTTGAAGGAGTCTCCGGAAAGTTGGGTGAGCATCACACTGACCTGCGTGGTGGTTCTCACACCGACCATGGCGATGTCCTGTTCGCTGCCGCAGAACGGACACTGATAGTGTTTGCGGTTGCCGGATACAAGCTCCATGCCCCTAGCGACCATGGGTATGCGCTGCTCTCCACAGGCCGGGCATTCACGTTCCGTGGATTCGAAACGTTCTACGACCTGTTCCTTCATGCATGCATTGCAGAACCAGACCATGGCTCCGTTGTCGGCATGCGGGTCAAGAACATAATCCATGGTGCAGGGTTGCAAAGTCACCAACGCATTGTCGGCATGGTAGGCGAAATACTCGTTGTAGAACGTTCGAGGGTCACCCATACTAATACCGCCGTCTTTGCCGGCAAGTCCGATCCATGCGGTTCCTCCGCAATCACGGCAGTTAATCACCGGCATGCGGGTCTTGAGGTCGTCTTTGGACAGTTCGACGACCGGACGGTAGTCGATGCTCCCTTCCTGCGGAGTGATGTTGGCAACCACGCGGCCAAGTTCCTTGACCCATAGTTGCACCTGTACGTTCAGGAACGGACGTGCGTGCTCCTCCGAACCGGTGCGCGCGTGGGAGACGAGCGCTATCAGCGCGTCCACACAGGCCTTCTGCTGGCGTGGATGCAAGGCGTTGAACCTTGCATCCATGATGGCGAGCCTGTCCAGCAGTTTGCGATCGATTTGCTGAGGTTCGTCGCAGATAAGCGAGGACAGGCTGGCCAGGAACCTTGAATGACGCAGGGATTCGGCGAGCCGGATGCGTGCCTTGTCTGCGGAGACCGGCTCTGTGGGGGCTTCGTCAAGCCACGCTTGGGCCGCATCGGCAAGGTATTCGTCGGGGTCGACGCCCTCTTCGAGTTCGATGAGTCGATCGGCCTGCGCGGCAGTAGGCATGGTGTCGTCATAGTCGCTGGTGACGAAGAATTCGTCAACGCGAAGACGATCCTCGGTCACCACGGATTCCGGTGTGAACGTGGTGTTGAAGATTTGGCTGGCATACTCACAGACGTCACGTACTGTCTCTTCGGTGCCCATGGTGGCCGACGTGCCAACGAAGCACATGTCGTCGCTGGTGGTGTTCAGCCTGTCGGTGAGCCTACGCAGCAGGCAGGCCAGGTCGGTGCCCTGCGCGCCGTCGAAAGTGTGCAATTCGTCCACGACGAAGTATTTGAGCGTATTCGGATCGTTGCTGTCCCAAATCCGGGAGTCTTTGGGGCGTACCAGCAGGTAGTCGAGCATCTTGTAGTTGGTGAGCAGGATGTCCGGCGGGTTCTTGAGCAGCTCATCGTGGCTGGTCACGATGTTGGTGGCGGTCATGGCGTGGTTGTCCTTGTCGCTGCCGCCTTGGCTCATCTGGCCCACATACATGCCCGCGGTCACGTTGTGGCGCAGTTCCGGACTGTCGTGGATGAGTTCGGCCAATCGTTTCGCCTGGTCGGTGGCGAGTGCGTTCATCGGGTAGACGAGGATGGCCTTGATGCCCTTGCGCCCAAGCCTGCGCTGCCGGTAGCAGTAGTCGAGAATCGGGTACAGGAAGCATTCAGTCTTGCCTGAGCCGGTGCCGGTGGCCACCAGTGTGGATTCACCGGCGGAGATGCGTTCGAATGCGCGCATCTGGTGCGCGTATGGCCGGTACGTGGGGTGCAAGCATGGGAACGGGAATTCCGCATGTTTGCCGACCACTCGGAACGGCAGTTTGACCGATACGAACGGCTCCTGGGAAAGCATGCCCTCTTGGTGGGCGAATTTGCGGATGGAGCCACGGAACGGCTTGTTGGTCATGGGGAACGTGGTCTCCACGTAATCGGCGAGTCCGGACTGGATGTGCCGTGCAAGCACCATGGGAATCATTTGTTATCTCCATACTTCTGTGTGAAGAACTTCCACGCGGTTTTATAATCCTCTACGCGATCGCATTTGTCGAACGGCGCCACATATTCGATGGTCCGCTCACGTGGCCCACCCGGCTGGGTGTCGTCTGTGATGGGGCGGGTGAACACCTTGCCCGCAGGCGCGTTCTTGATTTTCTCAAAATCAGAACGTTTGAAAGTCAAATCACCGTAATTTTTCTTGGAGAATACGATACGACCATTCGCATCGTACCAAGTGCCATCCTCGTAGCCGCTCAGCACGGTGAAGGTCAGGCGGTAGATGTCGATGAGCTCGTCCAAGGTGATGCCGAGCGCCATGGATGCCAGCACGTCTAGTTCCACCAACGCCTGCCGGCGTTCGTAGTCCGTGCGCAATGGCGTATGCCAGTTCCACTCATTCATCAATGAGGTGAACGTATCGGCGGTAAGTCGAGGATCATCCTTCGCCCAGCTCATGGACGTGTACGACTCGTCCCAACAGGATTGCCACAGGTCTGCATATGGCTTGGTCAGACAGTTGAGCAACAGACCGCGGAGACGAATTTCGGGAGCAAGATTCGTCTCAGGGACTGGCAAACAAGCAAGCGAACTCTTATTAATATGGGGCTTGCCGATGCAGCGAATATAAAAATCATAAGGAATCGATGCTTGCATGCCGCACATAAAAGCGAGCAACGCATAGCGCTCGGGGTGCACACCATAGCCTGCTATGGTGTTCACCCAGGCTGCGCCTGGGTGAACACAAGCAGCAATTAGGCTTCTTTCATTGGAGAGGCTTACAAATTCACGATTGCAAATACGATATACAGCAGAGAACAATGTCCCGTCCGGCATATGAGCAGTCTTTTCACGATAATGTTGCTCAGAGCATTTTCTTGCATATTTCGTTCGCGCAAAATATGCTTCATTAATTCCCATAACATCTACAGGGGTGTAGTCCTCAGCAGATGTACAGATGCTGTTTGCCGATTGCGCGATTGGATTCGCTACACCCAGCATCGGACTTGTGTATATTAAATCTTCTGACGAAAATGCAACCTCATCTTTCAAAATTCCATTTTCACGTGAAATAGTTTCGTTCCACATGCTTGAGAAAGTTATTTCGTCACCAAAATCTTTGAGGAAAAACTTGCTCCGAGCAACTTTCTCCAAAAAAGTCAAAGCTTGTCGATTTTGCACTACCGCCAAAGGAGCATGTCCAATTGAAGTGCCACGTTCCATCGAAAACAGTCGATCAAACGAATCTAATTCGTTTAAACCTATTTCAATGAAGCGATCTTGCTTACTATTCCGCTTTGTTTCAGATGGTTGATGCTGCTGAATAATTTCCTCAAGCTCTTTCACATTTGTTAAATTCCAAATTGAAACAAAAGTACTTGTTGCTTCATTCTTGTATACATTGAGACTAAATTCGGTTTTACTATCAATGGAGAACAGTGCCTCCCGATTGATAAAATGATAATGCTGCGTCAAACGTGGATATAACGCATCACGAAGATGCGTAGCCTTCACATCAGCAAAAAGCACATCAGGATGTATAAAAGCGCTCACGCCGCCATGCCGACACGTATAATCCCAAGCATTCGGGAGAAAACAACGAAATAAGTTAGTCCGCCCCTGCAAGAGGGGGTAATTACCTATTGCACCATAAAACGCAAGGGATCCGGCAATACCCTCATACTCTTGAAGAAACACTTCCCGCATGTGTTTATTAGCTAGCAATTCGCTCATTCGTCTATTCAAATCCGAAGCTGTGAGCTTATGTATTGCAAAGCAGGGATTTACATCGGAGATAGCGTCGGCCTCTTTCCACTGCACGTTCACCCACGGCGGATTACCAACCATGAAGTCGAAGCCGCCGTCTTTGAACACGTCGGCGAATTCGAGCTCCCAGTGGAAGAAACGCTGTTTCTTGGCGATTTCCTTCACCAGTCGAAGCCTTTGCGCTGGTTCCCCATCACCTTTGCACAGCTCATCGAGATCCACAGCATGGTCATACATGTAATCGCGCTCATGGCTGTCATTCATAGCATCCATAAGCGTGGGCTGATTGTTATCCATCGGCATCAGCGTGAATCCCTCTTCCTGCGGGATCTCGCCGGTAAGAATCAGCGACATTTCCGTGAGGTACTGCGATCTTGTGGGAAGCAGATCCGCTTGGTCGATGGGCCAGAACCACAGCGAGCACCAGTAGTCCATGGCGAGTTTCAGGCGAGCGTACTCGCTGGCGTTTTCGGCCTTTTCCGAATGGTAGGAAACGCGAAGCATCTCATCTTTCTCGCGAATGGTGAGGTTGTTGCCACGAAAGTATTCGTTTTCAATGCCGAGCGAGCCCTGCCCATGCTTCTGTTGGTTTTCCAAAGCTTTCGCGGTCTTTTTGGAAACGTTCGCATCGAAACCGTAGATGATCAGATCGTCCTGGGTCGCCTTCTCCAATTGCCTGCGCGCCTTGATCTGGCCGCGCCACAGTTCGTCGATGGTCTTTGACAACGACCTCATCAAACCAATCTCCGTCTGGGAATAAGGCTTCTTGGCGAATTCCTTCTTCCAGGCTTTGATGGTTTCCAGATGTTCGGACTCGATGCTTTTGACGGTCTTGCCGTCATACTTGCACATGTCCGGGTCCCCGGTCAGGAACTGGTAGATGCGCTTGACGGATGACGAGCTCCGGTTGAACCCGATATGCTTGGGTTCGACCTCATACCAGTGGCGGTTCTTGGTTTTGCTGGACAGGTCAGACTCCAAGTATCCGACGCGGCGGCCGCCAATCAGCGAATTGCCGCATTGCAGCTGGGTTCCGAACCATGGTACGAAGGATCCTTCGCAGATGGTGTTGAGCCATAGGGACACTTCTCCCAATTCCACTGCAACGGGGTTCAGGTCGATGCCGTAGATGTTGTGGTCGGCGATGTACATCTTGACCTTCTGCAGTTCCGCCTGCCTGCGTTCCGCGGGAATCGCCGCCTTCTGGCCTTCCTCGGCGACCCGCTCCTTCTCCCTGCGGTTCAGATACATGGTGGCCAGCTGGTTGATGGTCTCGTTCAGGAAGGTCGCGGAACCCATGGCCGGCTCGCAGATCTTCAGACTCAGAATATCGGTGGCTTGGTGGATACGTGGCTCGATCTCCTTGAGCGCGTACTTCACCAGGCATTGTGCGAGGCTGTCCGGTGTGTAGAAGGAGGCCGATGTTTCACGTTCCCGGCCTGCAAGTCGGTAAATGAACGTGCCGGGCTCGTAGGTGCGCAATTCGCCGGCATGCGGGCTTTTGTCCGGGTAGCGGACGCGTTCGCTCTCCGAATAGTTGTCGAGTTCGCGTTCCGGCACGAAGTAGCCGACTTTCAAAGGGTCGTAGGAATCCTTGGCGCGTTTGACCTCATAGAGCTTCTCCTTGGCGATGAAACCACGGTAGGACAGCAATGCCTCATATACGGCACCCATCTGGCTGATGCCAAGGGCCGCGTAAGAGATGCGCTGTCTACGTTTGGCTCCCTTACCGGTCTTGGTGACGCTCATCAGGTCTATGATGCGCAACATCACGCTGTCGCGGAGTGCGGCATGTTCAATCAGCGCGGTCCGCTCCGGATCGAAAATGTGCGCCTTGAGCGGCGGAACCATGAACACCGCGTTGATGGCTTCCTCGCCAACCAGCCCCTTGAAATCCTCATCCGCCTTCGGGTAACCGTTGAACACCAGATCGTCGAGTCGGCGCAATGTGTCCGCTAGATAGGTGGAATCGCCAGCCTCATCCATGCGGCCACGCATCTGTTCCGCAATATCTCGCAAGCTGTCCAGTGAATAGCCGGTACGGTAGATGTCGGATTTCATCGGCGCGTAGCCGAGCGACGGCTTCGCCTCGATGAACAGGAGGAACAGCAGACGGTACATGTAGCGTAACGCCTGCACAGTCAGGTCGCCTGCGTCGATTTCATCGATGCTTCGCCCCTTATTACAAGTCCAGTCGTAGATGACCTCGTTGCCAAGGATCTCCACACATTCACGTAACGCGGAACGCAGATTATCAGACACCTCAACCGCGTTCTTCGCAGACGTGTCATCAAACGTGTCAAGCAGACTGTCACCTTTGTTCGGGCAGAGACTATCGCGACGCAACAGCACAGCCATCGCCGTATACACATGATCCTGATGGCGGCTGAAGATCTCGTCCAGGTCGAACAGCATGCATTTCTTGTCATTCCATTTACGGCGGTCGATCAACGCTATCTGATGCAACCCCATGAGAAGAATCCACCGTGCCGGCTCGTCGAAATCGGCGAGCAGCATGCGTGCATATTCCTCACAGGAGGTGCCGTCCTTGCTAGAGCCGTCTTCGATGGGGCTTTCCAGAACACCTGCCTCCGCACTATCGGACAGGCTCACCAGAACTTGCAAGCGCGGAGCCCCATCGGAATCATTGACCTGATAGTAGACAGGAACAGACTTCCCTGAAATCCGGTCGGGCAATCCCTCGTCTTTGTCTTGATTCCCCTCCTGCGTATAGCCGAGTGCGGCGAGCATGCCGTCGATGAAATTCCGTACCCGTTCAGCTGGAAACAGATCGTTCTCGTTGTTGTTGATGACTTCGGTGAACGACTGGCGCATGTCCTTCAGCAGTCGCGCTGGGCGTTTCTCAGGAGGAAGCTGTTTCCAAGGTGCGGAGGCATTCTTCACTTCATCTGGAAAATATTCCTTCATGTAGTACGGCGTGTAGAAGTCGTTGACCGCCTCGATGCCTGGGAATGTCTCGTTCAGTTCCTTCGCCATGGTCTCCCCCTCTATTCCTTACCTACGAATGCGGCCGCAATGCGGATCACTGGTTCGCCGGAGGCGTCCAATGTGTCCTGAACCCAGTCGGCATATTGTTCGAGCATCCGATCAACCTGTTTTGTGTTTTCCCTGGTGTTTTTGTCTTGGGATTGCAACAGCGCCTTGCGTGCATGGGACCAATGCTCGATGCGGTCCATTTGCCGAGTCACTTCTTCATCTGCCTGCGCACGATATTGTTCACCGCAATCGCTGAGCATGCTCTTGCCGCGCGATACCGCATCCTCCAACAGCAGTTGTGCCGCATCTATCTGTTCGGAGCTGGCCGCGGAATCCTCTCGATTCACATAACGACGTTCAGTGGTTCCCGGAATCAAGTTCCCACGATATCCGGTGATACGCCACACTTCCTCAAGTGGCAGTATGCCCATGCATTCGCCATCGAGATACCGTACACCGAACCATTCATCGATCACCGGGGATGCATGCCTGTTGGCGACCATGCCGTTCATCAGCATAATCGTCTCATCCGCATGCAGGTTTCCGTTGGTCACGCCAATAATCGGGGCCTCGTCACGTTGGTACAGCAGTGAGGAAGCCTTCAACCCGACCCATTCCGTGATTGGATTCAATTCCCACAGGTATTGGACCCGACTCCATGACTCGTCGTTGATACGGGCCAGCAGACCGTTGGCTTGGTCTTCGCAGTATTTCGCGTCATCACTCCATTCAGCGATGTTGTCTCGCAACACCTGCGTGTTCGGCACACGTCTGCGCAGCCACGCGCGCAACGGGCTATCCCCTTGGAACTCCACCGCGAATCCATGAGCATCACGCAACTGACGTTTCGATTTAAGACCAGCCGACTGCCGGAACTCCTCGCAGGAGAGCCCCTCATCCACATACTCGTAATCCGACATCAGCGTAGAGGAATCGACTATGCCGCCATCGTCGGCGTTCCCAGTCACGCTCTCCCCTGCGGACTCGTTTTCCTCAGTGCTCGTAGTATCGGAACCATCCAGCGTAGTGAGGTTGAAAAAACTCAATGGATCGAAAACATCGTCATCCGCCACAGTCTCAACGTCTCCGGAACGTTCGTCCGAATGATCGATGTCCTCATCAGGAATACAAAGTCTGGCCGCGAAATTCTCCGCTGATTCGCCGGATTCAATCGCTTCGCGGGTGAAATCTTCCTCCTGATCGACGTCGAATTTGCCCATGAGCAAGGACGGATCGCCGATATCCTTACGCGCCTGGTCTTCCTTCTGCTGCAGAATCTCGAGAATATGCGTGTCACCTTGAATCTTTGCATTACGCGAGTTAATCATCATGAAACGAATATCAGGCTGTTTGCGCTGCCCATAACGGTCGATGCGTCCGTTACGCTGCTGGAACACCATCAACGACCATGGAGTGTCGAAATGGATGAGTCTGTGGCTCAGATAGTGCAGGTTCAGACCTTCAGAGGCCACGTCGGAGGCCACAAGAATGCGTACAGGCGAGGACTTCGTACCGAAATCCTCGACGATTTTCTGCTGCTCCACATCGCTCATGCCGCCATCCATGGAGACGATAGCCTTCTTCGGCAGTTTGAGATCCTGCCGCAAACGCTCCTTAAGATAGTTCTTCGTCTCGATGCGTTCCGTGAAGATCACGATACGGTCATCGGCATCTTCGCCGTTATGCCAACCGTAATCGGCACTGCGCAGAAGCTGTAGCAGTCTCTGGTATCGGGAAAACTGCATCGGACCGATTTCCTCCAAAGCGGCCTTGAGCCCTTCAAGCCTGTCGATGTCTCCGGTCTGATCGGACGCATCTTTTTTGGCAAGCCGCTTCACTCGCTCGTCGATGGTCTTGATGCACGCTGCCGGCGATGAAAACAGACTCTTCTCAAGCATCGTCTTGAACAAGAAGGAATTGCTTCTCTTCTGATGCATATCCATGACGAGTTTCATATCGGTCAGATAATCGAACGCCTCTTCCTCGGCCGCGGTGGCCATGCATTTCTCCTGCGTCACCTTGCGCTCCGGGAAGCTGCCCGATACTTCGGCCATCACGTCCTTCTTGAAACGGCGGACGTACAGGTGTTCGACATCCTGCTTGTCGTACTGTTCCGGATCGGGCAGAGTGGTTGGGTCGAGCATGTTCATCAACGAAGCGAAACTACGGGCACGGCCGTCATGAGGCGTGGCGGACAGCATAATCAACGTATCGGAACGGGAAGCAAGGCGTTTGGCGAGCTTGGCGCGCTGTGCGCTGCGACCGTTGGCGGCACGGTCGGCGACATTCTGAGCCTCGTCGATCACGATGATGTCCCAATACGAGGCATCGAGTGCCGCGCCATATTGGATGTCCCTCTTCAACGTATCAATGGAGATGATCACCTTGTCGTAGTAGGAGAACGGGTTGGCGTTCGCGGGGATCTCGGAACGAATCTGCTGGATGCGCGAGGAGTCCAGACTAATCAGCGGGATGGTGAATCGCTCCCACATCTCCTTCTGAAACTGAACCATCATGCTTTTCGCCGTTACCACGAGAATACGGCGGCCCTTGCGGCGCTTGATGAGTTCCGCCATCAGGATGCCAGCCTCCAAGGTCTTGCCAAGGCCGACGGCGTCAGCGATGAGGATGCGCTGGCGCGGTTGGGCGAGCGCCTTCTTCGCCGGAACGAGCTGGTACGGCAGGGAGTCCATGGCAGCCTTGTTGCCGACATGAACCCTCGCATCGGTCGGCGCAGTGGCACGTAACAGACTCTCGATGAACAGATGCGACTTCGCAGCTCTTGCCGAGGTGTCGGGAATGAAACGCGTCTTCACCGGATCGACAAGTGTAATTGTGTCCAAATCATCAAGGAACGTGGCCGTCATATCTCGCACCAGAGCGGAGATGCCAGTACATGAGACGGCGTGATTCCCAAGGCTGTTCGGTTCGACTTTATCAACAAGCCATTCTTGGCCGCGGATCAGAACTCTCATGCCGGGAGAAAGCAGTTCTCGTTCCGAATGTGCGCCATGCCTCATTGCCGTGTGCTCCCCATATGCTCTCAATCCCAATGTTTTCGCATATATTGTATGTCATTAGGGGTTGAAACCTTCTGCTTTCCCGCATGAATGTTAGATACACGCATGTTTTCGTGCATTGATACTTGGAATCATCTATATCTTTCGATTATCACTTCCCGAATCCTCACCTCCCCATCGCAGCTTAATGCAACAAATGCGGATGCCGAACAAATCTACCGACAGAAGAGAGTAAATCATTTAATATAGCTACACTGGTACAACATGACCGAGAAGAGCAACGCAGCAGCTGAAAGTGAAATACCAGAGCTCAAGCCTCTATACCCCCAATATGACGAATCGAGCCACTCACCCTATGTGAAGAGGCTTGAAAAGGCGTTGCAGGGCGAGGATACGAAGATACACAACATAGCTCTATCAGGCGTCTACGGTTCCGGAAAAAGCAGCATTCTTGAGAAAGTCGTTAAAGACCTTGAGGAAGAGCGCCCTCATACAACTAGGACAATCTCACTGGCGCCTTTAGCTGCACAGCTTAAGGAACAGGATGATAAGAAAAACGATTCCGTCTCGGATAAGGATAAGTCCACTTCGAAACAACCATCCGGCGCTACCCCAAAGTCTTCCAACAATTCATCCATAACCAATCTCATTCAAAAAGAGATCATTAAGCAACTTCTATATGGAACAGACCCCGAAAAGATTCCGGCATCACATTTCCATAAGATGAACGAAATCGGATTAGGAAAGCAGATACTTTCCTCTCTTGCTTTCGGCATGCTGTTACTGTTCATTCTTAATATCTATCAATGGCCTTACAGCTATATTCAAAAACCGTTGACATGGCTACCAATCCCAACAAGCATTACCAAAATTCTTGCTGAAATCGTCATAATTTGCCTGCTATCAATAGCAACGTTCGCACTATTTCATTATTTCGGAACCCGCATCCATCTAGCCAAAATAGATGTCGGAACAGCAGGCATTACCCTGGGAGAGAACTCGGACTCTTATTTCGATCAATATCTTGATGAGATCATATATATCTTTGAAAAGACAGGCATTCGAACTGTATTTTTTGAAGATCTTGACCGTTTTCAAGATGCTCAAATCTTTGATTCACTACGCGAGCTGAATCAGATCCTCAATAATGATCCAAAGCTGCAACACACAGAATCAACAATCCAGAAAATCAGTCAACGATTGCATTTCTCTCATTCCGCAAAAGAAAAGAATTCTCAGTCCAGTACACCTATACAGTTCGTATACGCTATTCATGATGCGATATTCAGTAATCAATATGTTTCAGCTGACGCACAAATAGCCAATCAAGAATCTTTGACTCATTCCTTCTCCCGTGCAAAGTTCTTTGACATCATCATTCCAGTGGTGCCATTCGTATCGGCAAGTAACTCATACCAAATCGCACTAGAAACATTGGAAGATGTTCTTGATGCGAATGACCCCCAAATGATTAACCTTCTTGAACTCGTTGCAGATACAATTCCCGATAAACGCACCTGGATTAATATTCGCAATGAGTTCATTATCTACAAGGAACAGCTGTTCAATCCAGAAAGAACTAATCTTGGACTTTCTCCTGTCAAGCTACTCGCAGTTCTTATATACAAGAACTGCCACCTTGATGATGTTGTAAAATTGCAAAACGGGCAAAGCAGTCTCGATTATCTCTACAAGAAAGTAAGAGAAACAATACAAAAAGAAATTCCAATTTTAAACTCTGAAATTAGAGGCCTCGAAGAAAAAATCAGTAAAATTAACGATGAAGTGACTGCAAAAGAACATGCCCACAAACTTAAGACAATTCTTGTTGAACTACTTGCTGATCTAAATAATCAATCAGCTCAGAATTGCAAGTCACTCGATATTCACATTCAAAATAATAACCAGAGTTCAACTGATCCAGACAATCCTGAATTCTGGAAGAATATTTCTCACTGCAGTGAGACCGATAAAATCGAAATTAGAGCATCTTTCCCTAATCCTACCGTTTACTATGCAGATTGGATATTTAGCATTACCCCCACAGCAAAGATATTTAAAAGAATCATGGGGATATCGATTGATATCGATCAGTGGAATGACAAGGAAAAAGTAAATCTTATAAAAGAAAAAGATAGGGCATTACAGGTAATTGAAAACATCCGTTCTGGTGATTGGGAATTCATTATCGAATATGGAAAATTGCAAACAACTTTAGCTGAGGAGCTCCTCTCCCTATTAGGCAGAAATGATTCCTTGCTATATCGACTTGTCTCACATGGGTGGATTGGCCAAGACTACATGCTTTACTCCACGATATATACAGATGAAGGAGTAACCAGGAACGCACTGAACTTTATTCTCCATCATATCGATGGCAACAATCCTGACTATCAATTCAAACTTGACAACGAGGACACTAAAGACGTCCTCCGTCGAATCAAAAATCGAGACAAAACGATTTTCAGCCAGCGGAGAATACTGAACATTGATTTGCTGCATTACATGCTGTCTCAGCATAACGATTCTGAAGCGGTCCAGGGCACTAATCAAATCATCGGAATGCTATCCCCGTTGGACAATGAGACTTCTGAGTTCGTTTCAGCATATCTGGACCGTTTTGACGATAAAGCCAATTCATTGCTCGACAAGATGGCGAGCCGCAGCCAAAATCTGCTTAGCTTTCTAGTCCAACGAGGAACAACAGACACTGACATGCTTTGTCAGCAACTTGATGAGACGCTCCGTCATCTATCAAATGAAATCCAATACACCGTAGATGGCAGCCTGGCCGATTTTCTACAAAATCATTGGCGAAGCATCTCAATCTTTACGGATTCCAATATCGCTCCGGCGCTCGTTGAACCTATAGTCCAGATTCTCAACGATGGGAAGGTCAGAATAGACTCCCTCTCCGAGCTGGGCTATAAGGATTCAAATTCTGGATTGCGATACCCCTGTGCGGAACAGAACCTATACGTATTCTCAAGAAGCAATCTTGAAACCGCGTTGGATACCATAAGCCAGTCAGATAATAATCAGGATGATTCATATAGCGTCTGCGATAGACTTCCTGCGCTCAACATGATTATGCACGTCAGCAGAACAGTGTATGCGAACGCGCTTGGGCATCTTGAGGAATATTTTGGTCTTCTGACAGAAGATGAATATACATTGGATTGTTCGTCCGACCAGAATATCGCTGATGACTTATTCCGCATCCTTGACGATATTCGCCAGCAGAGCGATGAAGAAAAAGATACGGAACAGCTTATTCATACACTGTTGAATAAATGTTCGTCAGCTGCCCGTCTTCCCCTTTTTGATGATCATTTTGAGGATTATATCGATGCGCTCATGGAATGCGATGCAGTCCATTTCACTCCGACGAACCTACAGTGGGCTTTCACCCATGACGTGCTCACCGAACATGAGTCCCCAATGACCACTTGGATCCAAAAACATGACTCTTTCGAACAAGGCGATACAGACGAGAATCTTGATAAAGAAAAACTCGCTGAAGATACAATCAATCTTCCACCCACCATTCTGCAAAGCGATAAGAAAATACAGCTTCTCCAAGAACTCGAACTCGACAGTCCTATCCCCGCCTCATCCATCGAGCTGGATCATCAAGACCTTGAGCATTACCCTGAGATATATGCTCAGCTTCTCAAGAATGGCCTTGTTGCCGACACGGCAGAATCCTTTGAATCCTTAGAGGGACAACCCTGGCCCGTGCGGGAAGCTTGGATCAAGGAATCGCAGAAATTCGGCGACTATCTTGATGATGTAAAGCTCCACCCCAATGAGGCGTGCCATATCGTCTGCGCTGAGGATCCACAATTACAGAGATTCGCAGGAATTATTATGGACAATTTCCGCGAATACACGGAAGGAGCCGACGAGACAGAGCTTCTCAACGCATCCGCTGCGCTAATCAGGAAAGGAGAGACCATCGACGAAGCAACACGTCAGGATCTTGCCAAGCATGACGATGGATTAGACAATACCCGTTCCCTTCTCGATGCCGGACTTGAACGTCAGTCAGCAATCGCCATGTTTGCCGATGCTCTTGAATATGCGACTGCCCAGGATCAACCAGAAAATGAGATTGTTAAAAACATGAAACAATTTTTCCAAAAAGTCGGAGGCGACTATCTGAAATTCACTGATCCTAATAGCAAGTGCATCATCCTTCCAAACACTGCCGAAAATCGGCAGATTATCCAAACTCTATGCAATTGGAAGTATCAACTCATACCGCAGATCGAAAAAATCGATGAGAAAAATTTAATCAAGATTAGACGAGATCAAAAGCTCTGGAACGGATTCTTCAAGCAAGATAAGTAACCTTGCAGCCAATACTTGAGTCCATTAACCAATTAGACTACAAGTAATCTACTTGAGCGATGGGGCTGGGAGCAGCAGACAATTCAGCTGCCGCTCCCAGCCCCACCTTTTTCAGTCGTCTATCTCAATCGCATAAGTCGCGACTTCATCTTTCACTGCAAAGGAATCATCTACGCCACTGTTTCGCTTTTTCATGAAGTTCCTGCTCATCAAAAGCCTCACCGCAGCAATCTGCCAGACGCCGAAGCACATCAATCTCTTGGCTTGTAATCTTGCCATCGACCGCTGCCATAACAGTACATGCACGATAAATCGGAGCAGCGTCACTAATTTGACTCAGCATGCTCCAGATTTTGGAATAATCCACTTCTACAGTGTTGCGTATTTCATCTAACGTCTTAGCTGAGACACCTGACTCGCTACTGATCAAAGTCAGATAATGAAACAATGTATATTCAGCCTCATCCGGCTGTGCACCATTTGCAGCAATAATCATCCAAGCGGCCCATAATAATTCATCCAAGCAATACTCCGAAGCATTCACCATGCGCTTTGCGGATTCAATCATCTTGGCCTCTTTGCGCATGATTTCACGGGCTTTATTTGCCGTTACCTTCGTCATCCAATAATTCACACCCGTAGACAGCGGTATGCTCACCACCGGAATTGAAATTTTGATGATATTGCGCTGCAATAAATACTTGCCGATAACCGGAAGGCTCTTGGCTGCGACGAGTCTGGGACCTGAAAAAAATCGCTTTTACCACTGGTCGGACCACAGCCGGGACCCCTTTTAGAACAGCATTACCGGCATCCTCTCCAACCTGTATGGCAAAAGCTATTCTGATCAGTTTCCACAAATCTTCAGGATCGTCCAAATCCAGTGGAACGCCATATAAAACTGCAATATCATATGCCAAACGAAGCTGCAGCTGAGAAGCATAAACTAAATCCACACCGAACGCAGTAAGACCAGCTGGCCCAGTAACAGGGGAAGCACCACCAGCTGATCCTAGGGTCGCAATAACAGCTGTGGAATACGCCGCTGCAGTCAAAGACCCCTCTATCCCCGCATATTTGGCCGCTAATTTTATTCGGGCTTGGACAATTGCATCAGGAGGAAGGTTGGGATATTTTCCCCTAAAATAGTCAGCATTCACCTTCTGGACATACTTATCAAGAGAGAAGGTCAGCAACTTCGCAAACCATTCTCCATTTTTGAATTCATCAATATTGATGCCCTTGACGAAATTCTTAATATCCGCAATTTGATTTTGAACCGCCTTACGTGTGTCCTTGTCACTTTTCGCTTCCTCAAACAGCGAATCATCGGAAGTCATAGAGCCAACCCTCTTCATTCGTATTTCTTTGTCTTCCCATCAAAGTGTAGCCTGTTCCACTTTCCATCCATTGAATCCGGGTTAGCCATGTTCTCCCTACTCTGATAAGACGCACTACGCTTAACGCCCATGGTATCTGCTCACTTACTTGTTCGATGGGTGATATGCGAACAATGCGCATTTACCATAAGCCATGTTTTCTTCGCGAGCGCGAGGGACTTCCAGCAGATAGATTCTGCGTTCAAGTCAACGAATCAATCAAGGCCACTCGCGCATTTGCACGTATTTGCACGCACAAATGCGCACACTCAGATCTTGATCACATACTTCGTCATTCGTACGGCATGTTCAATCGCCAAGGAAACCAACGATGCTCCCATGAAACTCCTTGGCAGTAAAATGCACAACGAGATATTGAATCGGGGAATACGCAAGCTGCAATCGCGTCATTGTAATCCGAATCGCGTCGCAATCGCGTCATAATCGCGTCATCAAAATCCGAATCCCGTCATAATCCCGTCATGATCGGGTAGTGTCCGAAAACATGGCTGTAATGAAAAGATTCCTCCAACACCATGAGCCAGCAGATGCCACACTGTTACGGCATGCTTCAAGTTACAATTAGCTCTTATGACTTCGACGGATAGAGGTGCAACGAAAACACTGGATGAACTTATGCAGCATCTGTGCGATAACGGCATCGCGTGTTCTGGCGAATTGCAAAAAGAGAATTGAAAAACCGTCCTATCGACGTGCGGCATTCGTTTTCATGCTAGGTTAACAATTTAATTGCGGTGGAAGCCTTCGGGCGACACCTAGGAGGAGCCGATGCGTCGCCTTCTCCTTTTTAATATCTCCAACCCATCGGGTTTTTCAGTCATCTATCTCAATCGCATGAATCGTGACTTCGTCGTCTTCCGAGGACTTAGCTTTTCTGAATTCCGGGCGGAGTTCCATACCGGTCTCATCGAACTCACCATTTAGATTGCGCACGAGCACATCGGCCAATCGACCACTCGAGTTCTTGGCCATGTTCTCCTCACTCTGATAAGACGCACTGTGTTTAATGCCCATGGTATCTGCTCCTTCATTCGTTCGATGGATGATATGCGGCATGTTCAAATCGCCAAAGAATGTACAGTCCTATCCAAGGCTACGTTTACGTCCTGAAACGCGGTGGGTCTCTTCTTCTCTGTAACAACGGTAGAGCATTCCTTGAGACACGCTCGAATCGACCAAGCGAACCAACTATGCTATCGTAACTAATAACAGTAGCCTCCAAGCCTCTTAACAATGCTCAAATCCGGGGGCTCTTTTTTTATCAAGTCGCACAAGGATACGCCATGACGAAGCAGCCAAAAACAATACAGGAAATGATGACGCTTTTAGTCGAAGAACGCGGCTTGGATATCACCGGATTCTCCGAATTCAGCACCGTCCTCCTTGATTGCAACTATTACAGATTGTCCGGCTACTTCCGAGCCTTTCAGATTGATCCTTCTCATGGCAATAATCGCTTTCGAAATGGAACGCACATTAAGGATTTCATGATTCCTTATTTGATGGATGAACAGCTACGTCTACTCATCCTTCGTGGAACATCATCCTTAGAACAAACGCTTCGGGCCCATTTTGCTTACTACCTTGCCCAAAATGAAGGTGCCTACTCCTACACTGATCTCAGTTCATATAAAACAATCAAATATCCTGACGGCACCGAAGCCAGAGAAGTTCTAATTGAGAACATTCACAAATGGCTTGAACGTTCCAGCGAAGTATGCATTCGCCATTATCGGAATAACAACGAGCCTATTCCCATATGGGCGGCGGTCGAGGCGATGCCCTTTGACACTCTCTCAAAAATGATTTCATTGCATACCAACACAACAGCTGTTGACGAACTCAATCAGTCGCTTTCTCTAGGGAAAAATCGTCAACGTGCTGCGCAAATCATTCACAGCATGGTGTATCTACGCAACATTTGCTCGCACCATTGCCGTCTTTGGAACAGGGAGATTGTCCTTCCTCCCCCAGTCCTTGATGCCACAGCTGAGCGCTATGGCTCATATGCTTATGAAGACCGCTCCGTCTGGAAATCTCTTATTGTTCTCATGGATTTAATCGATGGAATAAAAAAGAATTCCACATATTCATCCATGCTTATAAAGCAAGCTGAGTCGAATGATGACTATTTCTGGGGATTATGCCATCCTAAACGGTGGCATTAGACACAGCCACCTGACCAATATTTGTCAGCTCCCCGAATCTCATTGTCATGAGAAAGCCCATTATTCTCGATTCCCACCTATCCCACCTTAGGACAGACATGAGATAAGCCTTTCACATGTGAGTGGCGAATAGATTCAGCCGGGTCTGACTTGACCCGGCTGAATCACATGTATGCGCCCGTCTGTTCAGGCAAGGGACTCGTACGCTTGCGCATCGACCGGTTCAAGCCATTCGTTGCTCATCGTGTCAGGGTCTCCTGCCGGAACCATGAACGCCAGGTGGGAGAAGGATTCGCCCGGAGCCGCACCATGCCAGTGCTTGGTGTCTGCAGGAATGCACACGGCTTCGCCAGCTTTGAGTTCCTTGGGTTCCTGACCTTCGATCTGATAGTAGCCTCGACCACCCACTGCGATGAGCACCTGGGCTCCGCCGTGATGTATATGCCAGTTGTTGCGGCATCCCGGCTCGAAGGTGACGTTGTGGATAGAAAATTCAGGAGTGTCGAGCACCGACGCGAGATAGCTTTGACCTACGAAATACTGGGCAAAGCCGTCGTTCGGCTCTCCCATGGGAAATGCGCTTGGATTTTCCATAATGGTCCTTTCGTTGTAATACGCGTTCATTGAATCTCGCCGAAAATGCAATGTCTAATGAGCATCGAACATGCTTCTCCATACAACAGACACATATTATCATTAGGTTCATTCACAACCAAGCGGTACTGCGGAAAGCAACATTTCATACATGCAACGGGCAAAGGAGCTCCATTCAATCATGACAGACATGAAGTACGCGTCACCAGGCTGGTCTGGCATCGAAGTGTCCAAAGTATGCCTTGGCGGCATGAACTTCGGCAAAGCCTCACCAGACTTCCATATCGGATAGCCGATGAACTCAGTGATTCGATCACTCACCTTTCACAGTGATGGGTAGAAACGTTCAGCAGCGCCCCTCGTACAGGAAGAAGGAAAGCGAACCGTCTTCCAAACCACCTTGAGTAAAGGAATCCCTGCGTATGGTACGTTCCGCTTTACGCGTCAAACCACGGTAATCATAAAAACCGTAATCGCAGGTAGTGTCAGTGAAGAGGAAATACTCGTTCATTCCAGCATCACGAAACACGTCAAGCATGTGATTGAACAGCTTACGGCCGACACCCATGCCCCGCGCTTCCGGAGAAACCACGAACAGCGTTACCTCAGCCTGATAGCTTTTGCCAGCATCTCGCTTCAACACTTCATCGGCCTGCAAAATCGCAATCTGATCGGCAAGTCCTCGACGACCATCCTTGCTTGCCAACAAGGGCAACGCCAAGCAATTTCGCGTAATAGCATGACGTATCCTCTGCGCTGTGGTAACACGGGACCTCAACGATCCCAATACCACGCCAAGCACCCGACCATCACGTTCAGCGACCGTAGCCTCGGTGGTGCGAGAAAGAAAATCATGCATGTCGATTGCCGCAAGTCGGTGCATATTGCGCAGACGAATCGCCTTGCGCAGCTTGTACTCACGCAACTCGCGCTCATCGTTCGGAACATTCCCGTTATTATCCGACTCATCATCCGCATACCAAGCCTGTCGAACAAGCTCTTCAAGCGCAGGCAAATCCGTGCGACGCATCGTCCGAAGCATAATAGTTTCTGAAGTCATGCTCCCCCATCCTAGCCGCAGCCATGCCAAAGCCCTGTTCATGGATGGCATAATGCACATAGTATTGCAATAGCAAGAATGCGCAGGATTTGTTGGCATTGGCGTGCGACGCTTGGGAGTCTAGGGGTCACGCGCTTAGGATGAGACAGGATTGCGTGCGACACGCAATGAATGAGAGGTTCATCATGGCAACGTTGATTAGACGAATCACAGGCACTCTATGCTTAGTACTTGCCGTGGCATGCGCATGTTACGCTTTCGCCGTGCGCAATACGCATTCCGGCACGAGTTTCTGGATTATTTGGCTAGCGTTCGCAGTTTTGTTTGCGATACTCGGATTCGGTCTGCTCTTCCGGTGGTGGACGATATTGCCAAGACTGGTCAGAGGCATATTGATTGCGGTCGCGTGTATTGGTCTGGTCGCGTTCGGCACAGTGGAAAGTTGCATCGTCAGTAAAATGCATGCGCAGGGCAAACCGGATCTTGATTATGTGGTGGTGCTCGGCGCCCAGGTGCGTAAGTCCGGCCCAAGCCTTGTACTTCGCTACCGTCTCGACAAGGCCATCGAATATTTAGATGAGAATCCGAATACCATCTGCATCGTTTCCGGCGGAAAAGGACCGAATGAACCGTTCCCCGAAGCCCAAGGCATGGCTGACTATCTTAAGGAACATGGTATTGCCGAACAGCGCATTCTTGAGGAGCCGGATTCAAAAACCACTGAGGAAAACATCGTCAACAGCAAGAAGATGATCAACGACGATAATGCTT
>OGOL01000654.1_pt1 | contig 38185 bp, 34 predicted proteins | sample 1552641 | NCBI WGS metagenome assembly OGOL01 (sample SAMEA2580140, study PRJEB22360) | human gut metagenome | biome: human gut; feature: human-associated habitat; material: faeces | place: Denmark | collected 2008/2010 | reverse complement strand
ATAATTCCTTACTGGCTGTAAGGGATATTAACCATAAATATATTGTAGTAGAAAGTATTCACTGCGTGGAATCAGCTCCTCGTTTTCATCGAGGATCGGCTTCCCTGTATATTCATCATGCTGAAACAGGAGATATTTTTGTGCTTCACCGTAATCTGCGTTTTTACTTGCTATGTGTTTCAGGATTGCCATGGAGATCTCCTTCATTCTTAACTTTAGGCTGGCCGGAGATAGAAGTAAAATCACCTGCCATTTTTAACACTTCATATTTCATTTCGTAGATTCTTGCGATACTCTGATTTATCGCTTTTCTCATTTCCTGAGAATGGATACCGCCGCTGTTGAAGTGCCGGGCAATCTGGTTCAGATTACTGCCAATCTTTCCAAACTCAGCAATCAGTTTTTTCAATTCTGGTATATCTGCCACAATCTCATATTTAACAGTGACTTTTTTATTCATTATCTGGTTCCGTGCATATTCTGCCAGTGTAAGATTTGCACTTTTGGCATTTTCTGCTACGATTTCGTATTCTGTGTCTGTGAGACGGAGCATAATCTGGTGTGTATGACGGAGCTGTCCGTCCTTCTTTGGCCTTGCCATGTGTTTCTCCTTTCCCGTGACGGCAGAGCCATCACGTTGCGACTATTTTATAGGAGCCAGATTGCACATTTAAAAAATGTGCAGCAACCGAGGGTATGGGGAAGCAGAATCCCCATCAAGATTGCCAGGTAAGCAAAACCACGAAAGTGAGTTTTGAGTTACTCTGGCGAATCTTGCTTTAAAAGAGAGAATAATTACCTTTCAAATAAAAGCCAATTAATTTATCTTAAGGGAAAGTCTGAGTTACTAATTTTTGAATATGAAATGATTTAAGATTTATGAGATGGCAATTTACAATAAATGAAATAAATTGTTTAAAAAAGCATATTGTTGTATTTTAGATTATTTTTAGAAGTAAAAAAATATAGCGAGCATGAAGGAGAAATGTAAAAACATGACAGAGGGAAGATAGGTATATAATATTGAAAGTGGCAGATATGGATTTTGGGTATCAGATTTATGGTGGCATAATGGATTTCATTGCGGTGAATGCTTGGAGGTATGCTTGATGGAGAATGGACAACTACTCGGATGGAAATAAATATCAATCAGGTGTGGTGTTTTGTTGGTACACCATATAGGGTAAGTAATTTGGAATGTGTTAGAGCAAGGATAAAATAAACGCCACCTTACAACTTTTTGAATAAAAAAATATCGTACAGGGATTTTCTGATGTTAATGACATTGCCGTGAACAGTATCAGCTAGTGCAAATATAATATGATTTAGACGTCAAAAGGGTAATTTGCTAACCGGAATTATTATATTTAGTATATTTACTTCGTGTAATGTTGTAGAAGAATCCGGTCAAAAGGACTTTTGACAATCTAATTATAGTATAATTTATATAAAAAAAAGAATGCAAAAATTCGGGAAATATTGTATAATTATTAAAACGTTATAAAATATGGAGAAATAAGGTGGAAATATGGCAACCATTCTTGATGTTGCAAGATTAGCAGGAGTATCGCAGGGAACAGTATCTAATGTGCTGAATGGTAAAGGCAATGTAAGCAGTGAAAAAATTCGTGTTGTTGAAGAAGCTGCTCAGCAGTTAGGATATACAATTAATGAAAGAGCAAGGATATTACGTAAAGGAACGGGAAAAGTTGTAGGAGTTATTCTTCCTACAGTTGAATCACGGCAGTATCGTGAATTCTATTATAGTTTAAAATACTATGTAGAAAGCAATGGCTATTCAACAGAATTATTCTTGACAAATAATAGTCCTCAGGTTGAACTTGAGATGATTCAAAAAGCGAAATCTGTTATGGTATGTGGCATGATTGTTATTACATGCCTATATCGAAAGGAGAATGTTTACAAGCAAGCTGGATTTGCAAAGGTTTGTTTTGTTGAAAGACATCCTGGTTTCGAAGCCGATTATTTTGGATTTGATTATAAACTTGCTGGTATCCAGATGGCAAAAAAAATATTGAATAATGGATATAAAAATGTATTAGTTGTTACGGAATCTGAGAAATATACTAATGAAGCTGAGTATTTAAAAGGTTTTTGTTCCGAAATTGATGAAAGTTCTTATTGCAATGTTAAAAAAATTACAACTGACTTAGGAAGAGTATCCCATAGCATTTTAAATTTATTTGCTTCAAATGAAGAGATGGATGTCATTGTGACAACAAATATGGGATTTGCTGAAAAAATAAGACAGATAATTAATTCTTTTTTTTCCGAAAAAAAAATAGATATTCATACGCTGTCTCCTGTAGTATATCTTCCAGAAAAAGACTTTAAAAAATATGAGTTAAATTATAGTTTACTTGGACGAGAAGTTGCAGCCAGAATTATTCAGAACAAGGGAAATTTGATACCAGAAACTCACATTTTTGAAAATGATGGTGAGAGAAATTGGAAAAACATTCAAGTTAGTCACGAAACAGCAGAATGTCTGAATATATTAGCGTTAGATAGTCCAGAATCTATTATTATGCAAGGGCTGGCACAATTTTATACAGAAAAAACAGGTACAAAAGTAAAAATAGCTGTTTTTGCATATGATGAAATTTATGATCAGTTTGTCAATTCAGAAACATCAGATTTATATGATGTATTCAGGATTGATGTTACATGGCTTTCGTGGTTTGCGGAAAGATTACTGCTTCCATTGGATAAGATTGAACCTGATATAAGTAAGGTGTTTTCTGAATATTTGCCTTCTCTGGAAGATAAGTATTGCTATGTAAGGAATAAAATATACGCGCTTCCAGTATCTCCAAGTTCGCAGCTTTTGTTTTATAGAAAAGATCTTTTTGAGAATGTTGCGATTAGGAGAATGTATCGTGAAAAGTATAAACAGGAATTAAAAATACCGGAAACGTTTGAAGAATATAATAGGATTGCGGCTTTTTTTACTGAAGGAAATGGGTTTGGTACAGATGTTCGGTATGGAGCTAACTTAACATTAGGGAATACAGGTGTTGCATCTACAGAATTTTTAACACGTTTTTTTAGTCATAAAGATAATCTATATAGTGATGAAGGTAAAATAATTATCAATAATGATGTTGGAAGAAAAGCACTTGAAGAGTTGGTAGAAGCTCAAAAATATGCACCAGGAAAAACTGCTCGTTGGTGGACTACAGCTGCAAAAGAATTTGCAAATGGAAATGTTGCAATGATGATTAATTTTAGTAATTACGCATCAGAAATTCTTGGATATAATTCTAAGATCGTAGGAAATGTAGGATTTGGAATGGTACCAGGAGGAAACCCAATTTATGGAGGAGGCTCTCTTGCTGTTTCTAAAAATAGTAAACATCCTGAAGATGCGCTGGCGTTCATTAAATGGATTACTATGGAACCAGTTGCATCGGCGATGGCAGCACTTGGCAGTGTTTCTCCGTGCATCAAAACATATAATAAGTATGATATAATAAATACATTTCCATGGTTGGAATTTTCAAAAAAATGTTTTTCATTATCTCGAACAAAGAGATTACCAGATACAGACTATAGACCTTTTGATGAAAAAAAGTTTTTGAATATAGTTGGTTCTGCTGTAAAAAATGTAATGTCAGGGTTGCTTAGTGTAGAAGAGGCGTTGGAAAGAGCACAGAGTATGATAGATTCTGAATTCTGATGCTATATTGAGAAAAAGGAGGGGGAGTGGTTTATAATCCAGTCCACTCCTTCTTTTTTTGTATGTATTATACTTTAGGTGTTTACCGAACCAATCTGCCAATAGCTTGGTCTTGCGCTTGGTTCCATGACTATCTTTGATACATCGGGCATCGAAGCATGGGTTACCGAAAATAATCCCAAGTATGTAAACCGCATTATTAAATACTCGAAGGCTTTTGCTAAAGCAAATAATCTTGATGAGAATTATAATTCTTATAAAGTAGCCTATGTTTCCGTGCATATCTATGTTGTTGCCAATCCGGTTATCCAGCAAATCAAAGATAGCTTTTGCATTGCCCATCGTAAAACTTAAAACGAAAAGACTCTTCGCGCAGACTTATCGTTTGCAGGCATTACATAACTTGTTACAGTGATGGTTGCTGATAAAATTCATCAGTATCAATACATCCGAAGTCTTACGCCTTTAATTGTCTGACATTTACTTTTCATAACATCTTTTTCTTAGTGGCTAGTCCGATAAGTCTTTTTGTTATGCCTGAATTTAAAATCATACACTTTCCATCCTAAGAATCCTGTATTACAGGATTCTATCCTTGTTTTCAATCAGGATTGCGAACTTGTTTTGCAATAACCAAATTCTTATTATATATCGGTTTCATTTCTTCGTTCCGAGAGCGCTTTAATGGAACTGGAATATTCCGAGGGAGTCATGCCCGTAATTTTTTTAAATTGCCGGGAAAAATAGTGGATGGACGAATAGCCTAGGAAATCAGAAATCTGGGTAAAATTCATCTGGTCCTCCCTGATAAGTTGTTTTGCAAATTCGATTTTCATCTGCAGAAAAAGCTCAATCACACCACATTGATGCTGCTCCCTGAAAAGTTTTTGCAGCTGTGAGCGGCTGATCAGATTATCGTGGCAGATTTCTTTGACAGAGACAAATTCCCGAATGTGTTCCTCCAGATAAAAAATGATTTTGTTGTATTGGGCAGAATCTCCTTTTATGTGGAAAAGCTTTGTTTCGGGAACTGATAACTGTGGGATGGTATGGCGGCGGAACATCGAGATGAGCAACTGTTCCAGATAGAGAACCAGCAATTGCTGAGAGCCAAAAAGACAGTCCGGACGCATGTTCATTTTCTGCAGGTACGGGTCATCCAAAGGGGAGGCAATACAGCGCCTTGCTTCTGCAATCAGCATGCCAAGAAGACTGCGTTCCCATTCGGAAATGGTGAGGATGCGATTTTTGAAAAATTTCATACAGGGAGAATCACATGCAAAAGAGACAACCACAATATTGGGCGGAGTTTTTCCTTCGGCCTCCATGGTGTGAAATTCATTGGGCTTATGGAAGATGACCTGACCACGGCTTAAATGGTAGATAGCTTCGTCTGTACATACTTTGGCAGAGCCCTTATCTATACATTGGAATTCCCAGAAATCATGAACTTCGCCGGGAAAATGGAAATCACTGCGATATTCAAAGTAATGAACAGTATAAACAGCGGAAATATGCAGTTCCTGATTCAACTGCAAAGCTTCATATGCCACTTTTCTGTCCTCCTATCTACTAAAGATTTTTGTTGATGTATAGTATAATGCATATGAGAAAAAAAAGCCAGATGGTTGAACGCATTATGTAAAAGAAAGAAGCAATAATGTAAATACTATTGTTTCGGACATGTTAAAATGAGGCTGATAGAACAGAAAGGAAGGGTGTTTTATGAAGAAACCAGTTTTAGTAGTTATGGCAGCAGGTATGGGAAGCCGTTACGGCGGTCTCAAACAGATTGACCCGGTGGATAAGGAAGGTCATATTATTATGGATTTTTCAATTCATGATGCAGTAAGAGCCGGATTCAAAAAAGTGGTTTTCATTATCAAGAAAGAAAATGAAGCAGATTTTAAATCTGCCATTGGAGACCGTTTGAGTAAAATACTGGAGGTTGCTTATATTTTTCAGGATCTTCATAATATTCCGGAAGGTTATGCTGTGCCGGAAGGTAGGGTGAAACCATGGGGAACCGGGCATGCCATCTTAAGTTGTTTTGATGAAATTGGCGGACCTTTTGCGGTGATCAATGCGGATGATTATTACGGAGCGCATGCGTTTAAAATGGCGTATGATTTCCTTTCCAAAGGGGAGGAGGACAACGGTGTTTATCAGTATATGATGGTTGGGTATAAGTTGGAAAACACACTGACAGACAACGGTCATGTGGCGCGAGGCGTCTGTGTGACAGATGAGGAAGGGCATTTGATCACGATTAATGAGCGCACCCATATCGAAAAGAGAGAGGGCGGAGCTGCTTATACGGAAGATGACGGCTCTACCTGGGTAGAAATTCCAGAGGGTAGTACCGTATCTATGAATATGTGGGGATTTTCCGCAAGTATTCTTCAGGAATTAAAAGACCGTTTCCCGAAATTCCTGGATGAGAATCTGGAGAAAAATCCGCTGAAATGTGAATATTTCCTTCCTTTTGTGGTAGATGAGCTTTTGGGCGAGAAAAAAGCAACGGTAAAGGTTTTGAAATCCATGGACAAATGGTATGGGGTAACTTACAAAGAGGATAAGCCCGTTGTAGTAGCAGCTATTCAGAAGTTAAAAGATGAAGGTCTTTATCCGCAGAAATTATGGGAGGAAGAATAATTGGAAACGAAAAAAATTGAGGAAGTAATCGAAGAATTTGATTTTGCTGGCGAACTGACAGAGTGTATTCCTTATGGAAACGGACATATCAATGATACCTATCGCCTTACTTTTCGGGTAGGGGAAAAGGTAAATCGTTATATTTTGCAAAGAATGAACAAAAGCATTTTTACTGATCCTGTAGGACTGATGGAAAATATCAGTGGCGTGACTTCTTGGCTGAAGAAAAAAATCCTGGAAAATGGCGGGGATGTGAAGCGTGAGACGTTAAACCTTGTAAACGATAAGGAGGGCAGTTCTTACTATGTGGATAAGGAAGGAGAATACTGGAGAGTTTATCTTTTTATTGAGGGAGCCACCTGCTATGATCAGGTGAAAAATGAAGATGATTTTTATCAAAGTGCAGTTGCTTTTGGAAATTTCCAGCGCCTTTTGGCGGATTATCCGGCGGAAACTCTTCATGAGACCATCATGAATTTCCACAACACGGTAGATCGTTTTCAAAAATTCCAAAAAGCTCTTTCACAAGATGTGTGCGGCCGTGCAAAGAGTGTGCAGGAAGAGATTCGCTTTGCTATGGATCGTGAGGAACTTTGCCATACTCTTGTGGATATGCAGGAAGATGGACAGCTTCCTCTTCGTGTTACCCACAATGACACGAAGTTGAATAACATTATGATTGATGACAAAACTGGAAAAGGCATTTGTGTCATTGATCTGGATACAGTGATGCCGGGTCTTTCTGTGAATGATTTTGGGGATTCCATCCGTTTTGGGGCAACGACAGCTGCAGAGGATGAGAGAAATCTGGATAAGGTTTCTTTTGACCTTCATCTTTATGAAACATATGTAAAAGGATTTATCGAAGGCTGTGGCAAAGCTCTGACGGATATGGAGTTAGAGATGCTTCCTATGGGAGCTGTTCTGATGACTTTTGAATGCGGTGTTCGTTTTCTGACGGATTATCTGGAAGGTGACCATTATTTTAAGGTTCATAGAGAAGGTCATAATTTGGATAGATGTCGGACACAGTTTAAACTGGTGAAGGAAATGGAAGAAAAACTTTCCGAAATGAAAGCCATTGTGCAAAAATATAAATAGCAAATATAAAAGAAGTTAATGACTGAAAACAACAGCATGATATGAGGAGGAAATAGTTATGTCAATTTTAGTGACAGGTGGCGCAGGATACATTGGAAGTCATACAGTTGTAGAACTGCAGAACGCAGGTTATGATGTAGTGGTAGCGGATAATTTGTGCAACTCCAGTGAAAAATCTCTGGAAAGAGTAGAAAAGATCACAGGAAAACCGGTGAAATTCTATAAGGCAGATATCCTTGATCGTGATGCTTTGAATGAAGTTTTTGATAAAGAAGAAATCGATTCCTGCATACATTTTGCCGGATTAAAAGCCGTTGGCGAATCTGTTACAAAACCATGGGAATATTATGAAAATAATATTGCTGGTACTTTGACTTTGGTGGATGTGATGAGAAAGCATAATGTAAAGAACATTATTTTCTCTTCTTCTGCAACGATTTATGGTGATCCTGCAGAGATTCCGATTACAGAAAACTGTCCGAAGGGACAGTGCACCAATCCGTACGGTTGGACCAAGTCCATGTTGGAGCAGATTCTCTCCGACATTCAGAAAGCAGATCCGCAGTGGAATGTAGTGCTTCTTCGCTACTTTAACCCAATCGGAGCACATAAGAGCGGAACTATCGGCGAGAATCCAAACGGCATTCCAAATAATCTGATGCCATATATTACACAGGTGGCTGTAGGCAAGCTGAAAGAACTGGGTGTATTCGGTGATGACTATGATACTTTGGACGGAACTGGTGTGAGAGACTATATTCATGTGGTTGACCTTGCAAAAGGTCATGTGAAGGCTCTGAAGAAGATTGAAGACAACTCCGGCTTAAGCATTTACAATCTGGGAACCGGAAAAGGCTACAGTGTCCTGGATATTGTGAAAAACTTTGAAGCAGCGACCGGTGTGAAGATTCCGTATGTAATCAAACCGCGCCGTCCAGGTGATATAGCTACCTGCTATTCTGATGCAACCAAGGCAAAAGAAGAGCTTGGCTGGGTAGCAGAAAATGATATTCGTGAGATGTGTGCAGACTCTTGGAACTGGCAGTCCCATAATCCAAATGGATATGAAGATTGATACAAACTAAGAAGTAGAACCCCAATATAAGAAAAATAAAAAGCACCTGACAGTGATGAAGATGAAAGCTGTCAGGTGCTTTTGCTTTTCTCTTTGTCAAATTTTTGCTCGCGGGTAAGTTCAAAGACAAATTTGTGGAAGGAAGGGATATTTGGAGTTTTACCATAAACTTTGAGGAGATATTTTATTTTGGCAACAAAAATTTCCGTGTTTATGCGGCTTTTGGCGTTTCGCAAACGCCTATATATTATACTGTTTATTTTAGGCTTTGATATAAAGAAAGTTAGAATTCAATTTTAATTATTGAATTTTGTGAAAAATATAACGTTATAATAAATAAAAAAGGAAAATGAAGTTAAAATATACTAAAAAAACATGTTAATTCATTGTAAAATATGCAAAAATGACTATTTTAGATATTGACACGTTATAATAAAAGTGGTATTATTTGTATGCAGCAAAAAAACGTGAAACGTTATAAAATTAGGAGGAAAATCTTATGAAAAAAATGTTAGCTACATTATTAACAGGAGCAATGATTGTTTCAGCAGGTTCTGTCATGGTACAGGCAGAAGAGGTAGACAAGAGTCAGTCAATTGTTATTTACACCAACAACGGCTCTGAAGGTCGTGATGAATGGTTAATTAACAGAGCGGCAGAAGAAGGCTTCAATGTGCAAGTTGTAAGTCTGGGGGCATCTGCAGTGACAGAGCGTATGATTGCTGAAAAAAATAATCCATTGTGTGACGTCGTTTTTGGTTTGAATAACATTGAATATGAAAAACTGAAAGCAAATGATCTTCTGGAAACATGGAAACCTGATTGGACAGATGGAGTAGATGAAAGTTTGATTGATTCGGATGGATATTATTATCCTGTAACAACAACACCTCTTTTACTGATTGGAAATGTTGATTATGAGGATATGCCATCCGATTGGACAGATCTTACTGATGAAAAATATTCTGGTTTGTATCAGCTTCATGGTTTAAACGGTGGTACTGGAAAAACTGTGTATGCAAGTATTATTAGTCGTTATCAGGATCCAGAAGGTGAACTTGGTATATCTGATGAAGGTTGGGAAATTGCAGCATCATTTTTAGGAAACGCTCATAATATCGCTGAAGGTGAAGATTCTATTGGAGAAGTTATTGATGGTACATACCCGATGGATGAACACTGGGCATCAGGTGTATTAACAGAACAGAAAGAACGTGATTATAAATTCCAGGTTATGACCCCTGAAGTTGGAGAACCATATGTAGTTGAATCTGTAGCAATTGCAAAAGGCACTAAAAACTATGATCTTTGCGTGGAATTTCTTAATTGGCTTGGAAGTTCTGATATACAGCTTGAGTGGTCAAATAATTTTGGTACAATCCCATGTCAGAAAGATGCACTTGCAAATGTATCCGATGATCTGGCAGAATTGATGGAAATGCTTACTCCGCAGGATCTTGACTGGGGATTCATAGCAGAAAATATTGATGCATGGGTAGAAAAAGCGGAACTGGAATTTATTCAGTAATTGTAACTTTTTATAAGTTCAGATAGGAGCATACCATGGTAAAGTTTGAGAATGTTGAAATTAGATATGGTGACTTTGTAGCAATTAATGATCTGAATCTGGAAATCAAGGAAGGTGAATTTTTCACCTTCCTTGGTCCAAGTGGATGTGGAAAAACCACTTCATTAAGAGCACTTGTAGGATTCATTACTCCTTCTAAAGGAAAGGTTATTGTTGCTGGAAAGGATGTAACTAATCTGCCGGTAGAAAACAGAAATATCGGTATGGTATTTCAGAGTTATGCGCTGTTTCCGACAATGACAGTTTATGAAAATATTGCATTTGGTATGAAAGTGAAGAAACTGCCAAAAGCTGAGATTGACAGGAAAATCCGAGAAGTTGCTAAAAAAATTAAAATTACGGATGAACAATTACAGAAAAATGTTTCCGAGTTATCAGGTGGGCAGCAGCAAAGGGTAGCTTTGGCCAGGGCTATTGTACTGGAACCTAAAATATTATGTTTAGATGAGCCGCTCTCAAATCTTGATGCCAAGCTTAGAATTGATATGAGATTGGAATTAAAACGTCTCCAAAAAGAACTGGGAATCACAACATTGTATGTCACACATGATCAGGAAGAAGCGCTGACACTTTCTGATAGAATTGCTGTTTTTAATAACGGTTATATTGAACAGGTGGGAACACCATATGAGATTTATAATTCTTCAAAAAGTGAATTTGTTTGTGATTTCATAGGTGATATTAATCGGTTTGGAACGAAAATATTGACTTCAATTAATGAACAGCTTGGAACAAAATTAGATGTTCAAAAGACTGGTTTTATCAGGATCGAGAAATGTGTGAATAATTATATGCCTAATCATGCAAAAATCACGGGAACTGTTACTGAACTAGAGTTTAATGGGATATTGACAAAATATACTCTTTCTTGCATGGGTGAGACCATTAAGTATCTTGAGAAAAATGATGGATATAAATACTATAAAGAAGGCGACGAAGTAGATTTATATATTGACTATCAGGATATCATGCAATTTTAAAGGGGGAAAGCTCTATGGGAAAATTAAAATCGAAATTGCAGGATGGAACAATTAATATCCCTGGGCTGATTTTGAAGCTCTTTTTAATATGGTTTATTTTTTCTTTCCTGGTGTTTCCTAATGTTAATTTGCTTTTAAAAGTCTTTATTAAGGACGGGCATTTTTCATTGGATGCTATCCATAAAATTATGAAATCAACAAGAGCGATTAACAGTTTGAAAAACAGTTTTTTGCTGGCTGTTGCATCCGTTGTTACTGTGAATGTTTCAGGAATATTGATTGTTTTATTCACAGAATATTTCGATATAAAAGGTTCTAAAATTTTAAGCCTGGGATTCATGACAACTTTAATTTATGGAGGCGTTGTTCTTGTTACCGGGTATAAATTTGTATATGGGGAAACTGGTATTGTTACAAAAGTTTTAATGCAGTTCTTTCCGAATATGGATCCGCAATGGTTTGTGGGGTTTGGAGCCGTATTGTTCATTATAACGTTTTCCGGAACATCGAATCATATGATGTTTCTTACAAATGCAGTACGAAATTTGGATTACCACACAATTGAAGCTGCAAAAAATATGGGAGCTTCACAGGGAACAATTCTTTTTAAAATTGTTCTTCCTACAATGAAACCTACAATTTTTGCAATTACTATTCTTACGTTTATTGCTGCTTTGAGTACGATGTCTGGGCCGTTGATTGTCGGTGGACCTGATTTCCAGACCATTAATCCGATGATAAAGACATTTGCAAATATGACTGGTTCTCGTGATATTGCAGCATTGTTGGCAATCATATTAGGAATTGCTACTTCAATTCTTCTGTTTATTATGCAGAAAATAGAAAAAAAGGGAAATTATATTTCTATTTCTAAGACTAAAGCTAAAATGACAAAACAGAAAATTGAAAATCCAGTTTTAAATGTGATTGCACATATTGTAGCATATGTTATGTTTGTAATTTATATGCTTCCTATTATCAACGTTTTGGTGTTTTCATTTACAGATGGAATGACCATAAAAACAGGTCAAATCAGAAAGGATTCATTTACCCTGGAGAACTATGCAAAATTGTTCCGTTCCTCAACAGCATATAAGCCATATCTGGTTAGTATTTTATATTCCTTTGTGGCAGCGCTTACTGTTGCGGTTATATGTATAGCTGTTGCAAGAATTGTTACGAAACTGAAGCATAAATGGGATAAACTTTATGAGCCGTTGATTCTTATTCCTTGGTTGTTGCCTTCCACAATGATTGCGCTGGGTCTTATGATGACATATGACGAAGCACGTTGGAATCTTGCTAATAAAGTTCTTGTAGCTACCCCTGTGATTATGTTGATAGCGTACATGATTATTAAACTTCCATTTTCATACCGTATGATTCGTGCTGCATTTATCGGGCTTGATGGAAATATGGAAGAGGCTGCGCAGGTTATGGGAGCAAAGCCATTCTATACAATGCGAAAAGTAATACTTCCTATTATCATGCCTGTTGTTCTTTCTGTTGTTGTGTTGAATTTTAATGGTTTGTTATCAGAATATGATTTATCTGTTTTCTTGTATCATCCTCTGTTCCAGCCATTAGGTATTGTAATTAAGCTTGCGACAGATGAAACTGCTACTACGGACGCCCAGGCAATGGCATTTGTTTATACAGTAATTCTTATGATTATTTCGACAATTGCTCTTTGGTTGGGAAGATATGATGGAATTGCTACAATCAAAGGAATTTTTTCGAGAAAGAAAAAGGAAAATAAGGCATGATGAAATCAACTTTAGAATTAAGAAAAGAAAAAGGTATCTTAGTTGCGGCTCATAGAGGAACCTCGGGAGGAAACATTCCTCCAAATACAATTGCTTCCTTCGATATCGCATTAAAGGAAGGGGCTGACATCCTTGAGATGGACTTGTTTAAGAGCATAGATGGAGAGATATTTGTATTTCATACGGGGATGGAACCGGCTCAATTGGATCGACATATAAAAGTTGAATCAATGACATCTGAAGAAATAAGAAGACTTAGATTGTGCAATGTTGATTTGACAGAAACCTTTTTGCCTTTAAATACTTTTGAAGAGGTATTGGAACACTTAAAAAATAAATGTATTTTGAATCTTGATAGAAGTATTAAAATACTGGATGATGTCATGAAAATTGTAAATAAACATAATATGGCAGATCAAGTTCTTCTAAAAAGTGATCCTTCGGATGCATCTTTGAAAATGGTAGAGACTTTTGCTCCAAAAGTGGATTATATGCCAATTTTTATGGAGGAAGATGTTGCTTCAGAAAAGATAGAGAATATGAACATCAATTATATTGGTGCAGAACTTGTTTTTAAAAGTGAATCATCTTCTATTGCACAGGATTCTTATATTGACATGATGCATAAAAAAGGAAGAATTTTATGGGGGAATTCAATTGTGTATTCAAGTCGTGTGCCATTAGCAGCAGGACATAACGATGACATATCTCTTACTGGTGACCCGGAAGATGGATGGGGATGGTTGGCTAAAAAGGGATTTGATATTATTCAAACGGACTGGACACATCATTGTGTAAATTATTTACGTAATCGTTATTAGAAAAGGCGGTGGTAAAAATTATTACATTTTTAGGTTCTGGATCTGCGTTTAATCCTCTTTTAGGGAATACGAGTGCTTATTTTGTGAGAAATAATAAATTTTTTCTTATTGATGCAGGAGAAACTGTTTTTACAAAATTGTATGAAATGAAATTGTTAGAACAATATAATGATATTTATATCATTATAACACATACCCATGCTGACCATGTGGGAAGTCTTTCTTCTATCATTTCATATAGTTATTTTGTGTTGGGGAAGAAGGTTAAAATTATTCATCCTGAGAAATCATTGATAAAATTATTAGAAATGATGGGAATTACATCGGATGCATATGAAATGCTAACAGATGAAATTAATCTTATAGGGGATGTAAGAATAGAAGCGGTTTCGGTAAAACATGCTGATGATATAAGATGCTATGGTTATGTATTGGACTTTTCTGATGAAAGAATCTATTACAGTGGAGATTCTTATGAAATTCCAAGTATGATTGTGAAAGATTTTTTTGCAGGAAAAATTCAGACAATATATCAGGATACGACAGAATTTTCTTCTGATCATTTGTCACATTGTCCATTAAGCACATTGGAGAATGTATTTCCTATCGAGAAGAGAAAAGATATTTACTGTATGCATTTTTCAAATGATTTTTTGAAAAAAATCGAGGAAAAAGGATTTAAGTATGTTCAAGTAAAAAATATTTCTGCTAATTAGGAAACTCAAAAGAATTTCGGGGCCGCCGTACTAAAGAGATTTAGTACGGGCAGCCCTTTTTAATTTTGTGACTTATGAATGGATAGAAACAGATAATTAATTGGATGGAGAGGTGTTGAAATGAGCGTAGAATTATTAGGTAAGTCTTTAAGCGATTTAAGTATTGTTACAATGATTTTCCGCATTATATTATCCATGGCTTGTGGAGGCGTTATTGGTCTCGAAAGAGGAAAGGCGAATCAACCTGCAGGTATGAGAACATATATGTTGGTAAGTCTGGGATCATGTGTTGTTATGATTACTGGGGAATTTTTATTTTATAAATATGGTGCAGGGGATCCGGCTAGATTAGGTGCACAAGTTGTCAGCGGAATTGGTTTTTTAGGTGCAGGAAGTATTGTAATATCTGGAAAATCAAAAATAAAAGGCTTGACTACTGCGGCAGGACTGTGGGCATCAGCTTGTATAGGACTTGTAATAGGAATCGGTTTTTTTGAATGTGGTATAGTTGCCACTCTTGCAGTTTATGTTATTATTAGAAATTTTAAAAAATTGGAAGACAGAATTACGTTTAACGATGGTTGGTTTAGCGTTTATGTTCGTCTTGAAGATGTTTCTAATCTTTCAGATTTTTATACTGGTATAAAAGATATGGGCATGAAAGTTGGAGAGGTTCAGGTTTATGATAAAAAACACGAATTTAAGGGAGCCATAGTTTCTATTCAGAATTGTGCTCATAGAGATAGAGAGGATGTGTTATCTCTTCTGAATTCGTTACGAGGAGTGATAGATGTCAAATATATTTCTTGACGGTATATAGATATACAAAATGAGGAAAATATAATGACAAGAATATATATGTTTCCTCATTCCTGTTTTTGATATTTTCAGAGCTCTCTTGTAAGTAAAATAGATAGACAAGCGCTAATACTTGTGCAGGAGGGGCACGAATTGCTATGTAGAATTTTAAAAAGACTATACACTCATAATCGTAGGTTGAAAGTATGTTCTGCTAAACAAGGTACTCATTCGGGGGGCTTTTCCTTTTGTTTAAGTTGAGATAATTGTAAAAGTAAACTTTGCTAATACAATGACAGAGTCGAGAAACAATAGAAAGGCTATCATGCAACATGTGTGATTGGGTTTAAAAAGAATTTGAAGGCTATGACCAAAAGGAATATATAAGATTCTCACAGCCAATATTGAATAAGGAGCTAGGAAAAAGGAAGCAGGCTGTTATATGCCTGCTTCCTTTATAAAAAAACTTAATAAGTATAAATACAAAATCTGGAGGAAAAAACATGCAGAGGGAAATGATAGGGGAAACTATTCGTAAATTCAGGGCGGAGAGAAAGCTGTCTAGGGAAATGTTGGCTGAACAAACTGGGATTAGTGTATCCCATCTTGAAAAGATAGAGAATAATTTAAGAAATCCCAGTATGAAAACATATGTAAGACTAATGGAAATTTTGGAAGGAAAAGAAGCAGATTGCCAGGAGGAGACGGTACAACAGGAATGCGTGACCAGACTACAGGATGTTATACTGAATAGTTCAGAGAAAAAGGCGACTTTTTTGACGGATGTTTTAGTGTATATGGCAGATAAATATAATTAATCCTAATACTAAAAAGTATACCCTTCAAATGACAAAGAATTTTTGGAGTGTAAGGAAGATGCTATTTTTAAAATTATGCTTGTATGTATAACAGTTTTTGGAGCAATTCTACAGAGGAATGAATGCTCCTTTTTTGTTATTTATCTGAAAAAACTTTTCGACTTTCTTTCGAATTTTTTATCGAAAAATATTCTATTATGTTCCCATATATCGAATCCTGCAAGCGAAAATAGAAGAAATAAGTCGGATAATCTGAATTGGCAAAAAATCACATTTTCAGGAGATTTCTTGCACTTCCTGTCAGTTCCCAGACAAGAGATGGAACGCTATAATAAGTTGCAGGACATGGAGGTAAAGGAAATGCGTGTCAATGGAAACGATATAGGAAAAGCGATAAAAACAATTAGAAAAGCGAAAAATATCAGTCGGTTGGAATTATCAGAAGCTGTAGGAATCAGTAAATCACATATAGAGAAAATCGAGGCAGGGCTTCGGTGTCCGAGGATGGATACATACCAGAAAATCTTAAAGTTTCTTGGTTCTGATATGATGATACATATTGTAGAGGACACACCTAAAGAAAAATGCATGGACAGGGCGCAGGAGATCTTTTCTAAAAGCAGCGAAAAGCAGGCAGAGTTTTTGATTAAGGTATTGGAATGTATCTCGGAAGACGATTGATTTCGGTTTAGGTATTGTAAGCGTGGAATATGTATATTATGGATAAATTGTAGTAACCGGATCATGTTTGCATTATTGGAGGAAAAAGTGAGAGCAATGGTATATGTACGGTTTTCATCAGAAAAAGAGGCAGAATTGTATTTGCCGGATTTCCGGAAAAAGATGCTGAAATACTGTGAAGAGAAGAAGTATGATGTACTGGTCTTTTTAAATCTGATTGGTACTACTGTGCCTGCAATCAAACGCGGTGAAGAGAAAATAATGGAACTTGCAAGAAAGGATATGATTGATTTGCTGGTGGTTCCTAATCTATGTACTTTATCGGCTTCTATGGCAGAGGCAGCCCGGATGATAAGAAACTTAAAACAGTATCGTGTAAATGTAGAATGTGTCCGATATGATCTGGCAGAGTATACACTAAACCGCATACTCGAAAATGAAAATATTGAATAGAAAGATACAAAAGAAGACATATGAAATTTATACTACCAGAAAACTTTACGACATCGTGTCGCAAAGTTTTCTGATTAAGAAGGAAAAGATATCGGTCTGCCAAAGAGCATAAACAGGCGGGATGTTTTTTTGCAGGCTGATAACAGCCTCTGTACCTTGAAAATAGAATAGAAGTATGGGGACACAAAACATCCGGAGCATTTCAGAAAAAGGAATGATGAGGAGAGATCAGCTTCGCGAAGAAATATTTGTCCGTGGGTGAATGTGCTGTTTTTTGACAGAGATTCATACGGATGCAACAAGGAATCGTAATAGAAGAAGGAAAAGTATGAGCGGCACTCCGGCATGGTCTGTTAGTGGCGGACAGGCTGAAATTTCGGATGATAATGATACCTTTGCCAGTAACATGGCAGCCAGGGTTGCGCCTGGGACATGCTGTGGCGGGATAGGGTGCCGCAGGGTGTCAGGTGGTGTGCCGGACCGGTCTTTATACTTTTGGAATTTTACTATACGATAAAGTATTTTTATTTAAGCATATTTGTGAGCCAGAATGTTTAAATAAAAATGCTTTTTATAATTACGGCATATTTTCTGGGTATAACAGGTGCATTATGATGGCTTGCGTTGGAACTTTGCGACATCGTGTCGTAAAGTTTCCGGCATTCGGGGAAATGTCTATGGGTAGCTAAACATAATGGACAATCATATGACAATAAATTGAATAAAGGAATACAGAGGGATTTTGAATGAAAGCAATAGAATTTGAAGAAATGAAAAAAGTAGATATTCGTACAGTAGAACTTAATATATTAGAAGATTTGGATAAGATTGATGTAGATAAATCTTTAACCAAAGAGGAACGTTTGCTTGATTTTATAACAAAGATAAAAAATCCGTTTTGCTTTATTTGTAACGGTATGGTGGTAAAAACATCCTATTCAAATACAAAAGATAGTCTGGAAGATAAACTAGTACAATTATGCCTGAGTATGGAGGTAAATTAAGAATTTGTCAGACTTTCTGTGGACATTTGTGGTCTGGGATGATACAATAATCATGGACGAAGCAGAACCCCAAATAGAACAGGTTTGACAATGAACATGACTATTTGAGGTGATTTTTATGAATACAAATCTTAATACTGATGTTTATAATGCTGACATTTATTTGCGTTTATCGAGAGAAGATGGAGATAAAGAAGAGAGCGACAGCATTACAAATCAAAAAGAACTTATCTTAGAATTTCTGAAATCAAGAAAGGACATCAGAGTCCACGCAATCAGGGCAGATGATGGATATTCTGGAGTTAATTTTGATCGTCCGGCATTCCAGCAAATGTTAGAAGATATTAAAAATGGAAAAGTAAATTGCGTGATCACAAAGGATTTATCACGTTTTGGGAGAAACCACATCGAGGTAGGAAAATATATCGAAAAGATATTTCCATATCTGGGTGTTCGTTTTATTGCAATAAATGACAGGTATGACAGCATTGAGAATGACGCACAGGCGAATAACATCATCATTCCTTTTAAAAATCTGATCAATGATGCATATTGCAGGGACATCAGCATAAAAATCAGAAGCAATTTAGAGGCTAAGAGGAAAAAAGGTGATTTTGTAGGAGCATTTGCCCCATATGGATATCAGAAATCAGAGGCAGATAAAAACCGGCTGGAGATTGACGAAGAAGCTGCTGAAGTGATCCGCAGCATATTTAAGCTATATCTTCAGGGAAAAAGCGCCTATAAGATTGCAGATAAATTAAATAAAGAAGATACCCTGACTCCTATGGATTACAAAAGGGAAAAAGGGAGTGAATTTTATACAGGGTTCAAGAAAGAAATCAGAAGCAAATGGACGCACGTGAATGTATTGAGAATTCTGAAAAACCCAGTGTATAAAGGAATCTTGATCCAGGGACGGGAAACCACACCAAACTATAAAGTAAAAAAGAGAATAACGAAGGATAAAAGTAAATGGAGCAAAGTGGAAAAAAACCACGAAGCAATTATTTCTCCTGTTGATTTTGATAATGTTCAGGATTTGTTAAGAATGGATACCAGAACGGGGAATACGGAAGAAAAAGTTTATTTTTTATCCGGGATTGTGCGATGCGGAGATTGCGGAGGGAATATGGTCAGAAAAACAGTTCCTTCGGGAAAGAAGAAATTTGTTTATTATGTGTGTGCAAATCATAAAAGCGATAAAACTATCTGCAGTCCACATTGCATCAATGCGGAGGCATTGGAGAGAAGTGTTTTAAGGCTTCTGAATTGTCAGATTGAAAATGTGATTGACATGGGGAACGTATTAGAACAATTAGAAAAAACAGAATACCAAAATGAGAATATGGCAAAACGGAATACGCAGGTTGTAAAGAAAAAAGAAGAAATCAGGAAATATTATAATCTGCGGCTGGAGTTATATGAAGACTATAAGGAAGGGTTGATTACGAAAGAAGAATATTTAGAGTTGAAAGAAACCTATGAGAAGCGCATTGAGACTGTGGAACATGCGATTACGTCATTGCAGGAAGAGATAGAACTTCTTACTTCTGGTCAAGGTTATTCTTGTGGATGGATAAATGAATTTAAGAAATGTGGGCATCTGAAGGAACTGACAAGGGAAGTGGTTGTTGCGTTGATTGATAAGGTCCTTGTATATGAAAAAAAGGGAGCAGAACGTTATCCGAGAATAGAAGTATGTTTTAGATATGCTGAAAAGTATCAGACCTCTTTAAGTTTTATAGAAGGATTAGAATCAGACCCGGCTCCGTTGTCAGGAAGGAATCAGGAGGTCGTATATGGCGAGAACCAGTAGAAAGCAGGCATTTTTTGTACCGGAAACTAAAAATTCTGCTATTAAAATAGCTTTATATGTACGTTTATCAAATGAGGATAACGGAGGTAAAGGGAAGGATAGTATAAATAATCAGCTTGAATTATTACTGGATTTTTCAAAGCAGTTAGAAGACGCTGAAATAGTAGAAACGTATATAGATAACGGACATACAGGTACTGATTTTGAGAGGCCGGAATGGGAACATATGATGACAGATGTCAGGACGCATAAGATAAATTGCATTATTGTAAAGGATTTATCAAGATTCGCAAGGAATTATCTGGAGGCAGGTGATTATCTTGAAAAGATATTTCCATTCATGGGTGTTCGTTTTATTGCAGTCAATGATAATTTTGACAGTAAGAATGAGATTTTTCCTGAAAAAGATCTTATTACAGACTTTAAAAATCTGGCGAATGATTACTATTCTAAAGATATATCAAAAAAGATATTATCTGCTTTTAAAGCGAAAAAGGAACAGGGTCATTTTATTGGAAACAAGGCACCGTATGGATATACTGTGGTAGATAATCATTTTATTATTGATAAGCCGGCGGCAGACATTGTAAGACGGATTTTTAAAATGAAAATGCAGGGAATGAGTTCTTATAAGATAGCGTGTACGCTGAATCAGGAAAACGTTTCTTCTCCCAGTAAATATGCAATGGAACAAGGCTGGACAAAATATAAGAATAGTGGAGATATTTTATGGCAGCCGCAGGCAGTTAACCGTATATTGTATAACCGTGTTTATATCGGGGACATGGTACAGGGAAAATATAATTATTCTATCTATTCCAGAGAAAAGCATGGAAAAAAGGAAGAGGAGACATGGGAAATAAAAGAAAATACGCATGAAGCAATCATTGAAAAAGAAGTTTTCTGTCAGATACAGATAATTAAAGAAAGAAACAGGGAAGTGTGGAAAAAGAAACAGGGGAATCCTGGATATGCGAATGTTCTGGAAGGAATTTTGGAGTGTGGTATCTGCCATCATGCAATCAGAAGAAACAAAGATGTGAGAAACGGAAAACCGAGTTATTATTTTTATTGTGCATCTGCCTATAATTACACACAATCCGAGTGCAGTACGGCATCTGTTGTGGATTACAAGATATTCGATATGGTGCTGAAACAAATAAAATTGCAGATAGATCTGGCAGTTGAAGCGGAAGCTCTTATAAGCAGAATGCGTGAAAAATGCTGTTTTTCATCTGGCTTTTGTGGAGAACTTCTGCCAGTACTTCAATCGTAAAGTAAATGAATGCATGACCATCTGTATCTGACCAGCCCTCTTTTTTCTGGGAAAGCCTTGCCCGGTCGAGCAGGATAATATAAAGCATTTTGGCAGTTTCGTTTATTTCCATGTTCAGAAGGAAACGGGGAAACATCATATAAGATGGCAGGTTGCTGTCTGCTGTCAGAAAGTCAGTCATGTGTTCACCTCTAATCAAAAGGGTTTTGCTGTGAGATAAGCATACGAAAATCGGAGGTAAAAGACATTGAGTGGAAATTGAGCTAGAATTGAAAAAATAAGATGTATGATTATGTTTCAGAAATACGAAAAGCCTGAGACAAATATTGTTTCATAAGATATTCCTGTGCTATACTTGTGTTTATCTTGAATAAACAGGAATGGGTAATAAGATAAAAGAATAAAAATTATCTTTAATAACAGTGTTTGCCTGTACGAGGGGTGTATAAAAATGGATATCAGAATATTGCGATACTTTTTGACTGTAGCCAAAGAACAAAATTTTACGAAAGCCGCAGAACAATTGAATATTACACAGCCAACACTTTCAAGACAACTTTCTGCATTGGAGGATGAGATTGGAAAAGCTCTTTTTATAAGGGGAAATCGAAGTGTCACACTTACAGAGACAGGAGTGTTATTAAAAAGACGAGCTTTGGAGATCCTTGATCTGGAAGAAAAAATGATGAATGAACTATTGGAAAAAGAAGAATTGATTGAAGGTACGATCACAATTGGATGCGGTGAATTTGCGGCAGTAGAAAGATTGGCTGAAATATGCAAGATATACAAGCAAAAATATCCAATGGTGCAGATTGCTTTACATACAGCAACAGCAGATTCGGTATATGATATGATGAATCAGGGGTTAGTGGATATTGGATTGTTTATGGAACCGGTCAATACAGAAGGCCTGGACTATATCAGAATTCCGGACAGTGATCATTGGGTTGTTGGGATGAAGTCAGATGATCCATTAGCATGTAAAGAGTATGTTACAAAAGATGATCTCATAGATAAACCACTCATACTTCCCACAAGACGAAATGTGCAGAGTGAACTTGCCAATTGGTTTGGAAAGGATTTTAATAAGCTTCATATTTCGTTTATCAGCAATCTTGGAACGAATGCCGGTGTTATGGCAGCTCATGGACTGGGATATCCGGTTTCAATAGAAGGTGCTACAAAATATTGGAGAGAGGATTTGCTTGTACATAGAAGGCTGTATCCTGAAATAGCTGCAAGTACAGTAATTGCATGGAGAAGAAATATCCCTTATTCATTGGCAATGAATAAGTTTATAGACGAAATTAATGCCTTTAAGGCATAATAAATGATTTGATATAGGCATTAGACATAATATAATAACGAAGATTATAATAAATGTGTAAGGTATGAATGAAAAATACTTTACACATTTTTGTTTGCAAATAAGGAGGATTACCTATGGGAAAAAGATTAGTTGCATTTTTTAGTGCCAGTGGAACAACAAAAAAAGTTGCAGAGATGATTGCGTCAGCGGTGGACGCAGATCTGTATGAGATCATGCCTAAACAGCCATATTCAAAGGCAGATTTAAACTGGATGGATAAAAAATCCAGAAGCAGTGTGGAGATGAGTGACAAAAGGTTCAGACCAGAAATATCCGATACAGATGTTTCGGTTGATCAGTACGATGAGATCATCTTAGGTTTCCCGATCTGGTGGTATGTAGCACCTACAATTATTAATACATTTTTGGAAAAATATGATTTTACGGGCAAAAAGATTGTATTGTTTGCAACCTCCGGTGGAAGTGGATTTGGAAATACAGTAAGTGAGCTAAAGATATCTGCGCATGATGCAGTGATAGTAGAAGGTAAAGTATTTCATAAGGCTGCAAAACAGGAAATTGCAGAGTGGGTAAGAAGTATTTTGTAAGGAAGGTGGATGAGATGAAAAGAATCGTACAGACAGCAGGCAGAAATGCTCTTAATGAATTTTCGCCGGAATTTGCACATTTTAATGATGATATTCTTTTCGGTGAGAACTGGAATAATCAGGATATTGACCTTAAGACCAGAAGTATCATAACAGTAGTGGCGTTAATGTCTTCCGGGATAACAGATTCCTCTTTAATCTATCATTTGCAGAACGCAAAGGCACATGGTGTGACACAAAAGGAAATTGCAGCTATTATCACTCACGTTGCTTTTTATGTCGGCTGGCCAAAAGGCTGGGCAGTTTTTCATCTGGCAAAGGAGGTATGGCAGCCAGAAGAAGGAGACTTGCCATATGAAGATGAGGCTATGAGAGCACATGCGAAATCAATGGTCTTTCCAATTGGACAGCCAAATGATGCATTTGCAGAATATTTTGTAGGACAAAGTTATCTGGCTCCGATATCCACAGATCAGATTGGAATTTTCAATGTAACCTTTGAGCCCGGATGCAGAAATAACTGGCATATTCATCATGCAAAAAGCGGTGGCGGACAGATTTTAGTATGTGTAGCCGGACGTGGATTTTATCAGGAGGAAGGCAAAGAAGCGGTAGAAATGAAACCGGGTGACTGTATAAACATTCCAGCAGAAGTAAAACACTGGCATGGAGCGACTCCGGATGAGTGGTTTTCCCATCTGGCAATTGAGGTACCCGGGGTAGACTGTTCCAATGAGTGGTGCGAGGCAGTATCAGAAAAAGAGTATGCCAGGTTAAAATAAGGAGTGGACTATGGAATACAGTAAACTTGGGAATACAGATATAGAAGTGTCAAAATTATGTGTGGGCTGTATGAGTTTTGGAAAAGCCGGAACCATGCATGACTGGACGCTGGATGAATCTGAGAGTGAGAAAATTATCAAACATGCACTTAATCTGGGATATAACTTTTTTGACACGGCAAATGGATATTCTGCCGGAACAAGTGAGGAGTATTTGGGAAGAGCGCTGAAGAAAAATATAGCGAGAGATCAGGTAGTGATTGCATCCAAGGTTTATTTTAATGAAGGGCGTTTATCAAGAAAAGCAATCATGAGGGAGATAGACGGCAGCTTGTCACGTCTTGGAACCGATTATCTTGATTTATATATCATCCATAGATTTGACTATGATACGCCGATAGAAGAAACCATGGAAGCATTGAATGAACTTGTAAAATCAGGAAAGGTCCGGGCACTTGGCGCATCTGCGATGTATGGATATCAGTTTTACAATATGCAGGTGGCTGCAAGGAATCATGGATGGACACCATTTTCGGCGATGGAGAATCATTACAATCTGCTTTACAGAGAAGATGAGAGAGAACTGATACCGATTTGTAAGCAAATGAATGTTTCCCTGATGCCATATAGCCCTCTTGCAGCCGGACACCTGGCAAGACCGCAGTGGAAGTCAGATTCTCTCCGCGGAACTACGGATCGGGTTGCTATGGGAAAATATGATAAAACAGAAACAGAAGATATGAAGATCGTAAAACGCGTAGCGGAACTTGCTGAAAAGTATGACTGCAAAATGTCGCAGATTGCTATTGCATGGCAGTGGGCAAAGGGGATTGTATCGCCGATTATAGGGGCTACAAAAACAAGTTATTTAGATGATGCAGCCGGAGCATTTAATATAAAATTAACTGCCGAGGATATTGCATATCTGGAAGAGCCATATGTTCCCCATAAGATCATTGGTGCAATTGATAAAAATCCCAAGCAGGGAGTTGTTTTGCTGGATGAAAAGAAATAATGGGAAAAGGAGAAAATGCGATGATTTATAATGTATTGACATTGAACAACGGAATAGAGATACCTCAGTTAGGACTTGGTACATGGTTCATTCGTGATGATATAGTGGCAGATGTGATAAAAGAAGCAGTTAATATCGGTTATAGACATTTTGATACTGCACAGGCATATGGAAACGAGCGTGGAGTCGGTGAAGGAATCAGGAACTGTGGTATTCCAAGAGATGAAATATTTGTAACTTCAAAAGTAGCTGCGGAGCATAAGACATACGATGAAGCCATGGCTGGTATTGATGAAACTATCAAAAAGATAGGACTTGATTATCTTGATATGATGATTATTCATAGTCCGCAGCCATGGGAAAAAGTGAATCAAAGTGAAGACCGTTATGTGAATGGAAACAGGGAGGCATGGAAGGCTCTGGAAGATTCATATAAAGCAGGAAAACTGAAAGCAATCGGTCTTTCAAATTTCCGGATTGGTGATATTGAAAACATTCTTGAGGTATGTGAGATTAAGCCAATGGTAAATCAGATACTTCTTCATATCAGTAATACACCGCTTGAACTTGTAGAGTATTGTCAAGGTAAAGACATTATTGTTGAAGCATATTCTCCAATTGCACATGGAGAGATATTACATCAGAGGGAAATCGCAGTTATAGCAGAGAAATATGGGGTTTCCGTTCCCCAGCTCTGTATTCGATATACTTTGCAGTTAGGTGCAGTCAGTCTTCCCAAAACAGGAAATCCGGAACATATGAGGACAAATGCAGAGGTGGATTTTGAAATATCCCCAGAAGATATGAAAATGCTTAAGAATTTTAAACATATTAAGGATTATGGACAGAGCAGTCACTTTCCAGTATATGGTGGAAAAATGTAGGGGTGAAAGCCATGAAAAAATAAAAATTGTCTAAATACGTAAAATAATCAAAGTAGATATTTCAGAAGAGTATTTCGGAAAGAGTAAATTTCAAAGGAATAACCCAAAATAGATAAGGGCTTTAGTACCATTATTAGGAAAAGTTCTGGCAATAAATATCGGCGGGCAAAGATGTCCGCCGTATAATTATGTCAGTTTATTATTTGAGTCTAGGATGGCTCTTGCCAGAGAAATGCCGATTTGCTGGATCATCCATAAAATCTTCAAATAATTCGTATAAAAAATCAGGCTGACTCATTTGATTACTTTCGCTGATATGATTTTTTAAGCAAGTGCTAATAGAAGAAAAATCGCATCGATTCAATAGAAATTCCCCTTTCGTAGTTAAGATTAAGTATATCTATCATAACACGAACATATATTCGATTCAAGAAAATGCGGATATTTTTAAATTGATTGTGTCAATTTACAATCAATTTCTATTCAATGTGGTTTTACGGCAAGTTCTGTAAAATAAGCTCAGATCAAAACAATAATGGGAGAAGCTTATGCAACAGAATATGGAATTTGAGCGGTGCATTGATTTGCTTGTAGGATGATTGATAAGTACGGCGATGAAGTCCTCCGGGATACTTCAAGGCATATTTCAAAGTATGGTCTTTTGGGGCATTTTGCCGTTCTTACATTGACGGAAAAAAGACGCAGAGGTATAATAAACAGGAGTTTACGGCCTTTTCACTATTAAAGTGGAGAGAGCGCATGAAATATAAAAGGATGAGGAAAAAATGACAACCAAATACGAATTTAGAGACATTCTTCCAGAGGAGTTAGATCAGGTGATTCAGATCGAGCAGATATGTTTTCCGCCAAATGAGGCCTGCTCTGCCAAGAGTATGAGAGAACGAGTGGCAAATGCACCAGAGACATTTATGGTTGCAGTGGATAAAGAAACAGGTAAAGTCGCCGGCTTTCTCAATGGGGTGGCAACAGACGAAGCTGTATTTCGTGATGAATTTTTTACAGATAGTACTCTTCACAATCCGGAAGGAAAGAACGTTATGCTCCTTGGTCTTGATGTTCTTCCGGAGTATCGCCACCAGGGGCTTGCCCGTGCAATCATGACACGATATGTGGAAAGAGAACAAAAAAGAGGCCGCGAATGCCTGTATCTGACCTGTCTGGATAACAAAGTAGAGATGTACAAAAAAATGGGCTACACCGACGACGGAATCTCCGGTTCCTCGTGGGGCGGGGAAGAATGGCATGATATGAGCAGGAAAATCAGATGATCCGGCTTCAGGATATTGCAGACATGGCGGGAGTGAGCAGGACTACCGTATCCAATGTAATAAATGGCAATACAAAAAGAGTTTCCCAGGAAACTATTGACAAAATAACGGCAATCCTGAAGGAACAGAATTATGTTCCGCATATGGGCTCTGTTATGCTGTCCGGACATGGTTCCAGGATCATAGGCGTGGTACTTGGTTTTGCCCAGGCCCATGGAATGTACTCCCTGCAGGACTCCTTTGTAGGAGAACTTATAGGAACCATTCAGATGGAAGCTGAAATGAAAGGATATTATGTTATGCTGATCGGAGGGGAGAATATCCAGAACGTGGTGGATATTGCTTCCAGATGGAACGTAGAAGGACTCATCATTCTGGGATATAATGATGAAAAATATCGGAAATTGTCCAGAAAGCTGAATAAGAAAATGGTTCTCATAGATGCTTATCCCGCAGGAGAATATTTTTTCCAGAATGTGGGAGTGGATGATTATTCAGGCGGCTATCAGCTTGGAAGTTATCTCTGTTCCTGCGGTTTTGACAAAGCTCTGTTTCTTGCAGAAACAGATGTTGACAGTGATTACAGCCGTTGGATGGGCTTTAAGCAGGCTATGGAAAAGGACGGAAAATTTTGCAGCCGCACTCGTCTGATCGTGATTCCGGGGGAAAGAAACCGCCGTATCCAGAAATATAAAGAACTTCTTCCGCGTTTTCTGCAGGTAAAAGCAGTGGCATTTTCCTCAGATTATGCAGCAATTGAGGCCATGAACTTTTTGTCAGATCATGGGATTAAGGTTCCGGAACAGGTATCTGTTACCGGCTTCGACGACAGTATCTATGCCAGAATGGTCCGTCCGAGACTTACAACAGTTCATCAGGATGTAAGTCAGAAGGCACATCTGGCGTTCAGTCGCCTGCTTCGGATGGTTGCCGGGGAGCAGTTAAAAGAGTTTAATATAAAAAGTCCGGTGTACCTTGTAAAAAGAGATTCTGTGAAAATATGAACAGATCGTTCAAAAGAATTTGAAGAGAAGACAGTCAGGCTATAGAGCCTGTTTGAAAAATCATTCCTGCAATCTGCACGCCCCACTTTGCGGTATATTTCACCCGAATTCGGTTGCCGTAGCCCGCTACGGCGCCCTCATCCGGGCGAAATCTCCCACAAATTGTGACGCACATCTTGCAGAAAGCCTTTTTCAAACACGCTCTGGAGCCTGACTGTTTTTTTCGTAACAGAAGCTTACGTTTGGATTCCCTGTTACATAAAGAAAACAATTTGCATGAAATTCTTGCAATCAGGGGAAATTATAAGATAGGGGGGACAATCTAAGAACTCATGAATCTGCATGATAAAAAAATATACAATATGCACAAATGACAAAACAAAAGTTTGTCTACAATTTAAGTTTCACGAGAAACCTATTGATTTTGCTGGAAAGATACGATATTATGAAGTCACCGAAAGGAAAGCAGGACAGACGTGTCCGGAAAAGCTTTTAAATAAGCAAGTGCTGCGCAGCCTTCATTAAAAATAATATATAATGGAGGAAAGAAAGATGAACAAGAAACTTATTTGCACATTAATGGCAGGTGCACTGCTGGTTGGTACAGTTACCGGATGCGGCAGCTCCTCTGAGGGAGAATCTTCCGCAAAGGGAACGGAACTGGAGCTTTTTTCCAGCAAGGCCGAAAACAAGGACATTCTTCAGAAGCTGGTAGATAAGTTTAATGAAACTCATAAGGACGTGACAATCAAGATCACAGCTCCGGCTGATGCAGGAACTGTATTAAAGACCAGAATGGCAAAGAATGATATGCCTGATATCGTAGCAATGGGCGGTGACAACAACTATACAGAGGTGGAAAGTGCCGGAATGCTGGTAGACTTAAGCAGCGAAGATTACGTTTCCAACATTCAGGAATCCTACCTTCAGATGGTATATGATGTAAACAAGGACAAAGAAGAGAAGGTATATGGCGTTCCTTATGCAACAAACGCTTCCGGTGTCATTTATAACGTTGACAAATTCAAAGAACATGGAATTGAGATTCCAAAAACATGGGATGAATTCATTGATGTGCTCGAGAAACTTCAGGATGCAGGTGAACAGCCACTTCTTATGACATACAAAGATGCCTGGACAAGTAACTGCCCATGGAACAGTATTGCATCTGACCTTGCTCCGGAGAGCTTCAATGATGACCGTAAAGCCGGCAAGACCACATTCGTTGGAACACACGAGGAAATTGCAGAAAAATATATGAAGCTTCTTGACTATGCTCAGGATGATTTTATGGGACTTACCTATGATGATGGAAATAAAGCTTTTGCAAATGGCGAAGCAGCCATGATCATCAATGGAAACTGGGCAATCAACCAGTACAAAAATGCAAATGCAGATATCAATGTGGATATGTTTGCACTCCCGGCTTCCAATGAGAAATCCCAGAACTATGTAACCTCTGGTGTAGATGTACTTCTTGGTGTATGCAAAGACAGTGCAAATGAAGAAGTGGCAAAAGAATTTGTATCCTTTATGCTTGAGCCGGAAAATGCAAAAATGTACATTGATGATCAGTTTGCTTTCTCAGCTGTAAAAGGTGTAGAGCAGGAGAATGAGACAGTGGCAGGTGTGAAAGAAGATATTGCAGCTGGAAAGGTTGCCAACTTCCCAGATCATTACTATCCATCCGGATTTGATATGTCCGCACTTCTGACCGAAATGTGCCTGAACTACACAAACGGAATGGACAACGAGGAGAACATAAATCAGTTCCTTGCACAGTGCGATGAGAAATATGACATTGCAAATGTAGACTGATCTATGTGACTGATGGAAAATACAGGCGAAAGGTGAAGAACGTGAACTGTCACCTTTTGATCCGTATGAATTGTAAGGCTGCTGGCCACTGAGTGAACAGCAGCCTTGTAAGAAAATAAGGGAGGATTCCATGAAGAATAAAGCCCCACGGAAAAAACCTGCTGTTAACCGGGTTTACTACATTTATGTAGGAATTCTTGCAGTTCTGTTTTTCACTTTCCACACCATTCCATTCTTAAAAGGTGTTATGTACAGTTTTACAGACTGGAGAGGATATGGAGAGTGGAATTTTGTAGGACTTCGAAATTATATCCATATGTTTTCTGATGTGGATACAGGAAATGCATATTTGTTTACATTCAAATTTGCGGTGATCACTACTATTCTGGTAAACGTGATCAGTCTGATCCTGGCCTGTGCATTAAATGCAAAGATCAAGTTTAAAAACACAATCAAAGCTTTTTATTTCCTTCCATATATGCTGGGAAGTCTGATCGTAGGATTTATTTTCAACTATATTTTTGCGAACCTGATTCCACAGCTGGGAAAAGGCCTTGGAATCAAAGCTTTAAGTGTAAATATTCTTGGAACCAATCATGCTATCTGGGGAATTGTTGCGGTATCCTTATGGATCGGATGCGCTTTTAACACCTTGATCTACATTGCAGGACTTCAGTCCATTGACACAGATGTATATGAGGCTGCTGACCTGGATGGAGCGACCGGCTTCAAAAGATTCAGCAAAATCACGTTCCCTCTGCTGGCACCATCTTTTACCATCAATATGGTACTTTCCGCAAAGGGTTATCTGATGGTTTACGATCAGATCATGGCTATGACAGATGGCGGTCCTGGAACCAGCACAACATCTATTGCAGTATTGATCTACAAAAAGGGCTTCGGAGGCGGACAGTTCGCTTATCAGTCAGCCAATGCGGTTATGCTTTTTGTTGTAGTAGTACTGATTTCCGTATTCCAGCTGCGTGTACTTGAGAAGAGGGAGGAAAAATTAGGATGAAACAGAATACAGTGAAAGTAAAAGAGCGTTACAACTGGCCTGTTACGATCCTTCTGATCATTGGAATCGTACTTGTCATCCTGCTGCCTCTTTATATGGCACTGATGATTGCCATCAAGGATCCAACAGATATGAACAACATTCTGGCACTGCCAAGAAAAATCAGACTTCAGAACTTTGCAGATGCCTGGGTAATGACAAATTTTCCAAGAAAATTTCTTAATACAGCATTTATCACAGTGGTGAATCTGATTTTTACACTGATCACAAACTCTTTTGCCGCTTATGCCATCACAAGAAACCGTAAAAAGAGCAAATTCTTTTCCCTCATGTATTATTACTTTATCAGTGCCATGTTTATACCGTTCCAGGTAATCATGCTTCCGCTGGTTGTGCAGGCAAATGCTTTTCACCTGGATAATATTTTCGGAATTACATTCCTGTACATTATTTTCGGTCTTCCTATGAATACATTCCTTTATACAGGGGCAGTAAAGGCAATCCCGGAGGCACTTGACGAAGCAGCCATGATTGACGGGGCAAATCCGATTCAGATTTTTTCCAGGATCATTTTCCCGGTTCTGAAGCCTACCACAGCTACAGTAGCAATTCTTTCCTTCATGTGGACCTGGAATGACTTTACCATGCCATTGGTACTGTTAAGTGATGAAAGCCAACAGACACTGCAGCTTGCCCAGTATGTATTTAAAAAACAGTTTTCTGTTGATTATAATCTGGCATTTGCTTCTTATCTGCTTGTTCTGCTTCCAGTGCTGATCGTGTATATTTTCTGTCAGAAATGGATCATGAATGGTGTAGTAGCCGGTGCAGTAAAATAGAGAAAACAAATACGCGCCATGGGAATATTTCACTGCGGTCATGTACCGGGCAAGAATATTCTGTGGGAAAATAAATATAGAATATCAGGAGGACAGCCAGGAAATGAAGAAGAACTGGTGGAAAGAAAGTATTGTATACCAAATCTATCCAAAAAGCTTCAATGACAGCAATGGGGATGGAATTGGTGATATCAGAGGAATTATAGAGAAACTTGATTATCTGAAGGAACTTGGGGTAAATGTTCTGTGGATCTCACCTATGCTGGAGTCCCCACAGGATGACAATGGCTATGATATTTCAGATTATCGCAGAATTTACAAAGATTACGGAACCATGCAGGATTACGAGGAACTGCTTTTTCAGGCGCATGAGCGTGGAATCAAGGTGCTGATGGACCTGGTTGTAAATCATACTTCAGACGAGCATCAGTGGTTCCTGGAGAGCAAAAAATCCAAGGATAATCCGTACCGTGACTATTACATCTGGAAAAATCCAGTAAACGGAAAAGAGCCAAATAACTGGGGCGGTGTATTCGGCGGTTCTGCATGGGAATACGACAATGAGACACAGATGTATTACCTGCACCTGTTTTCCAAAAAACAGCCGGATCTGAACTGGGAAAATGAGAAAGTGCGCCAGGAAGTTTACGATATGATGAAATTCTGGTGTGACAAGGGAATCGACGGCTTCCGTATGGATGTGATCAGTATGATTTCAAAGGACCAGGCTTTCCCGGATGGAGAAGTGAAAAGCGGCTTGTATGGAGATTTCGGTCCATACAGCGTTCACGGTCCGCGGGTCCATGAATTTTTACAGGAAATGAACCGTGAGGTATTGTCTAAATATGATATCATGACAGTTGGGGAAACTTCTGGTGTTACCATTGAAGAGGCACAGAAATATGCCGGGGAAGACAGTGGCGAGCTGAATATGGTATTTCAGTTTGAACATGTAGAAGATGCTTCCCCGTATGTGGAGTTTGGCAAATGGACCACTGAAAGATATGATTTTAAGGCTTTCAAAAAGACGATGATCAAATGGCAGGAAGAACTTCAGGGAAAAGCATGGAACAGTCTTTTCCTGGGAAATCATGATCAGCCAAGAAGCGTTTCCAGATTTGGAAATGACAATCCGGCATACAGAGAGACTTCTGCAAAAATGCTGGCAACCTGTCTTCATATGATGCAGGGAACCCCTTATGTATATCAGGGGGAAGAGCTTGGCATGACAAACGCATATTTTAATAAGCTGGAAGATTATAAGGATATTGAGAGCATTCAGTATTATACGGAGCTGACAGATGCAGGGCTGATGGAGCCGGATTATATGATGAAATGTCTGATGCTCAGAAGCCGTGACAATGCAAGAACACCTATGCAGTGGGATGGTTCAGAAAAGGCAGGCTTTACAGATGGGGAGCCGTGGATTAAAATAAATCCGAACTGTAAAGAAATCAATGCAGCCAGCCAGTTGGATGATCCGGATTCCATTTTCCATTATTATCAGAAACTGATCGCTCTTCGCAAGGAGAAAGATATTATTGTGTACGGTGAGTTTGAACCGCTTTGCCGTGAGGATAATCAGATTTTCGCATATATAAGAAAGCTGGATGAGGAAAGACTTCTTACAGTCTGCAATTTCAGTGAGCAGTCTGCAGAATTTGAAGTTCCTGCAGAATTTGAAGGTTCCCGGTGCCTGATTACAAACCTTGACCGAAAAGTATTTAAGGGTAAAATCGTGCTGAAACCATATGAGGCATTTGTGTTATATAAATAAACAGGTTACTGGACGAGAAACGGACAGCAGATAACCAGACTTAAAGGGGCAAAATTTTTTGCCTCTTTTTTGAAAGACGAGGAAGATTGTTATGATCAGAAAATACAGATACGGAGCTCCTTTTGATACGGAGGCAGTAACAGAGAAGATTGAAACAGCGAATGGCGCTTTTCCTTATGGAAAAATCAGCCTGGAAAAGGGCTTTGATTTTACATATGTGATGGATGAGGATGATATTGTTTATGGACTTGGGGAAGCCAACCGCGGCATCAATAAAAGAGGATACTGCTATATCAGCAATTGTACCGATGATCCAAACCATACGGAAGACAAGCGTTCTTTGTATGGTGCCCACAACTTTATCATTGTAAGCGGAAAGACAACATTTGGACTGTTTTTCGATTACCCTTCTGAACTGACTTTTGATATTGGATATACCAGAATGGACACTCTGAAAGTGACATGCGCAGATGCAGACCTGAATGTGTATGTGATTGAAGGTGAATCTGCCTATGATATTGTAAAGCAGTTCCGCCATGTGATTGGACGCAGCTATATTCCCCCGAAATTTGCATTTGGTTTCGGACAGAGCAGATGGGGATATACCACCAAGGAGGATTTTCGCAAGGTGGCAGCAGGATACCGTGAGAATCACATTCCCCTGGACATGATCTACATGGATATTGATTATATGGATTCCTACAAGGACTTTACGTTGAATCCGGAGAATTTCCCTGATTTCCCGGATTTTGTAAAAGAGATGAAAGACCAGGAGCTACGCCTGATCCCTATTATTGATGCTGGTGTAAAAGTGGAAAGCGGCTATGAGGTTTACGAGGAAGGTGTGGAAAAAAGATACTTCTGCCAGCGGGAGGATGGAAGTGATTTTGTGGCAGCCGTATGGCCGGGGGATACTCATTTTCCGGATTTTCTGAACAAGGATGCCAGAAAGTGGTTTGGAGACAAATACAGCTTCCTTATTAGCCAGGGGATTGAAGGCTTCTGGAACGATATGAATGAGCCTGCTATTTTCTATTCCTCAGAGGGAATGGAAGAGGCGAAGAAACTTGCCGGAGAGTTTTACCAGGATAAAGAAGGTAAGATCCACATTTGGAAAATGCAGGGCGAGCTAAACGGACTCGCAAACAACCCAGAAGATTACCGCAGATTTTATCATAATGTGGATGGCAAAAAGATCCGTCACGACAAGGTACATAACCTGTTTGGCTACAATATGACAAGAGCAGCAGGCGAAGCATTCGACCGCATTGATCCGGAGAAGCGTTTCCTGATGTTTTCCCGTTCCTCCTATATTGGAATGCACCGTTACGGCGGAATCTGGATGGGAGACAATAAATCCTGGTGGTCACACATTCTTCTGAACCTGAAAATGCTGCCGTCTTTGAATATGTGCGGATTCCTTTACACAGGAGCAGATCTTGGCGGATTTGGTGCGGATGCAACAAGAGACCTGGTGCTTCGCCATATGGCACTTGGGGTATTTACTCCGCTTATGCGTAACCATTCCGCAATCGGAACAAGAGAGCAAGAGTGCTATCAGTTTGAGAATGTTGAGGATTTCCGAAATGTGGTAAATACGAGATACCGCCTTGTTCCGTATCTGTACAGCGAATACATGAAGGCCGCTTTAAACGATGATATGTATTTCAAACCACTTGGCTTTGTTTATCCGGATGATAAGATGGCAATCCGGGTGGAAGACCAGCTGATCCTTGGAAATGAGATTATGATCGCACCGGTTTACGAGCAGAACGCAAGAGGGCGTTATGTTTACCTTCCGGAAGAAATGAGGTTTGTGAAATTTCTGACAGACGGAAGTATTTCTGAGGAGATTCTGGAAAAAGGCGTTCATTATGTGGAGGTTGCCTTAAATGAAGTGCCTCTGTTTATCCGGAGTGGTAAGTGTATTCCGGTTGCAGAGGCTGCGGAGTGTGTGAAGGATATTGATACTTCCAAACTCACTATGCTGGGATATGAAGGCAGCAGTTATACTTTGTACGAGGATGATGGCGTGCATAAGGAGTACGATAAGGCTGAGAATTATAGAAAATTAGAAAAATAACAGAATGAAAAGATCCCTTGAAAGTCTTTGGAAATTTCACGACGAGGTTTAAAAGATTTTTTAAACAGGATCCAGAAGACAGAAAATCGGAGCTGGATGTCAATTTCCAGCTCCGATTTTTTCAGATACCATATCGATAAACCACACAAACAGAATCAATCCCAGCATGATTGCACCAGCTTTTTCCCAGGCATATTGATTCATGGAAAAAATAAGGGGCGCTCCGATTCCGCCTGCGCCTACCAGACCGAGAACGGAAGCTTCACGGATGTTTACATCAAACCGGTAGAGGATGATAGAGGTGAAAACAGGCTTCAGCTGTGGCAGGACACTGTGGCAGATGGCGGGAAGAGGACGGACCCCCATGGCCAGCAGCGCATGATAGGGACGAGGGTCCAGGGCATCTAGTGCTTCTGTAAATCTTTTGGTGAGAAGTCCGATACTGCATACGGCCAATGTCAGCACTCCTGTGAAAGCTCCTGGCCCGGATACCCGGATGAAAATCAGTCCATACACCAGAAAAGGCACCGAACGGATTATCATGATCACCAGATTAAAAAGAAAGGACACAGGAGCAGGTACGAAACGTTTGGTATTTAGAAAAGCCAGCGGTGCAGATACAATGGCTCCGATTACCGTTCCAATAAAAGCAATGCACACTGTTTCCAGTAAAAGATACCCAAGCCCATCTTTTTCAGCCGAGAAAAAGAAGCTCCAGTCTGGCTGCAGAAAGCCAGCAAACATATTTCGCAAAGTCTGTGGACTGGTTTTGGAAAAATCCGGCAGGGAAAGGGTAAACGTGCAGATCAGAAACAGGGCAGCCAGAAACAGAAGCAGCAGTCTGGCCTGCTCTTTTTTTATTGTGTGCTCTTTTCGTATCAAGGCGGCCAGATACCGACTGAAATATTCAATCACACACACTGTTAGAAAAAGCATCAGCAGAATGGTCCCCACTTTGTCATACTCCAACCAGGAAATCTTCTCATTGAGAAGCAGTCCGATACCGCCAGCTCCCACATATCCTAAAATGGAGCTGTGCCGTACATTGGTTTCCAACAGGTAAAGTGCATTGGTGAGAAATCCAGGAATGATCTCTGGTAGAATTCCATGGATATAAGCTACATACTTTGAAACACCCATAGCCCGAAGTGCCTGGTAAGCTTTTACATCGGCGGCACTTGCATCCTCGTAGGTAAGTTTTGTCATAATGGCAAAGGTGTACAATGTAATGGCAAAAGTACCTGCAAAAGTTCCAAGCCCGAAAAGAAAGGTAGCAGTAAGCGCCAGAATCAAGGCTGGAAAAGAACGGAGAATCTGGATTACAATTCTAAGTATCCGTCGTATTACAGCTGGAAATCCTAAGTTTGCAGCGCCAAAAGGCGAGAGTACAAGGGCAAAAAAGATGCCAAGTACCGTTCCGGTAACAGACATCTGAATGGTGTAAAAAAGTGGCAGCAGGATCTTCTGAATATAGGAAAAATCTGGCGGGATCATATCCACGACCAAGTCGGTGAGGTGGCTCCTTCGTTTCCAGAAAGTTACAAGGTCACAGTCTGTGAAATTTGCTGCAAGGAAAAACAAAATCAGAAAAGAAATTGGAACAGCAAATTTTGCCACAATGGAATTTTTGCTTATTTTGTTATCATTCATAAGCGACACCTCGCTTATTCTCTATCTGAGTATCATTTTTGTTATAAATTTGTGTAGTGATAGAATCAGTCAGATCAGCAGTCTTACCGTCAAATACAACCTTGCCATCTTTCAGACCAATAAGTCGGTCGGAGAACTCCTGGGAGAATTCCAGATTATGGCTGTTCATTAAAATGGTGACACCATCAGTCTCATGAATACTCTTCAGCAACCCTAGAATCTGTCTCCCGGTAACTGGATCAAGAGACGCCACCGGTTCATCTGCCAGCAGGATCGCCGGGTGCCGCATAAGTGCTCTTGCAATTGCCACCCTTTGCTTTTGTCCGCCAGACAGATTCTTAATCGGTTCCTCTGCCTTTTCCAGAAGTCCAACCCGATCCAGCAGTTTCAGAGCTTCTTCTTTACGTGTTTTTCCATAAAGTCCAAACACGCCCTGGAAAAATCCCATATCCGGAAGTCCGGCAGTCAGCACATTCTTCAGACAGGTAGAATTCTCCACCAGACAAAAGTCCTGATAAATGGTTGCGATGGATTTTTGCAGTTCACGTTTTTTCCTTCCTTTTAGAGAATCAAAGCGCTTATCATCCAGAAGCACCTGTCCGCCAGTGCACTCCATCATTCCATTGAGAATGCGAAAGAGCGTTGTCTTCCCCGCCCCCGAAGGCCCGATCACCGAGACAAACTCTCCCTGCGAGACGCGGAAATCCACATCTATCAGGGCTTTTGTGTCATTATGAAATTCTTTTGCGATATGCTGAATCTGTAAATTCATAGATAATCCTGCCTTAAATATGATTTCGTTGCTATTTAGTTGATTAAAAGTTCTTCAATGCGGACGCATTTGGACAATGTGTA